>Ga0265294_10002990_pt1 | contig 21971 bp, 16 predicted proteins | sample MunlanPumphouse3_FD_192504 | JGI IMG/M metagenome (GOLD analysis project Ga0265294, IMG submission 192504) | Groundwater microbial communities from a municipal landfill in Southern Ontario, Canada - Pumphouse #3 | ecosystem: Environmental > Aquatic > Deep subsurface > Groundwater | place... | reverse complement strand
ACTCAAAGAGGATTTAAACAGTAAACTCAAAGATTTTTTCAGTATTACGCTGTTTATTCCCAATTTGGAAAACAGAAAAGAGGACATTAAGCCTTTAGCCAATAAATTTTCCAATGAAGCCATGCACATTTTAGGAGCAACAAAAAAGCCTGAAAAACTGATTATTAACACCACACAAAATGCCATTTCATTGCGAAAATCTATCTATTTCTCTTATTTGTTTGAAACCATAGGTGAAAATGAAATTATGATGTTATTGGAAAAATTTATGTTGGATAATATGCAAGGAGAGAACTCTTACCGAGATTTGTCCTATTTATTTGAAGCTCCTTTATTGCGTGCAAGTCAAAAGAAACATAAAAGTCAACTGCAAATGTCAAGACATTTGGGTCTAAATCGAATTACTTTACGAAAAAAATTGGAAATCCATAAAGATTTACTCTAATGACCGAACTTAATATTCAAATTGAAGATTTAATTGAAAAAAAAGCAAGTGATTTTGAAATCTCCAAGCTTTTTAAAACCAATATTAAAGGGTATCTTGCCTCCATTGATACCACACTAGAAACCACTGGAGGCAAAGAGTTTTTTGTCCAACACACCAAAAAAATCGATAAATTTTTAATTGTCATATACAAATACATTTTACGAAAATATTTTGGTTCATATTTGCCTATGGGCAGTTCCATTCCTATTACACTCATTGCTTTAGGAAGTTATGGAAGAGAACAGTTGTGTATTTACTCCGACATTGATTTGATGATTTTATACGAAAATATCCCCGGATACAATTTAAAACCCATGATTGAGGAGTTTATTACCATTGCATGGGATTGTGGACTAAAACTGGGTTCACGTGTGCATGAATTAAACGATGTGGAAGAGTGTGTTAAAGAAGATATTACCATTAAAACTTCGATTATTGAATCTCGAATGATTTACGGTTCAAAATATTTGTGGTTTGGTTATCAAAACCTTTTAAATAAAATACGAAAAACCAACAAACAAAAGTTTATTTTAGAAAAACTCGAAGAACACAAACAACGGCTTTTAAAATATCCTTTAAAAATGGAACCCAATATTAAAGATGGCTACGGCGGAATGCGTGAAGCCAATATGATGTTTTGGATGGCAAATGTTTTGTATGGTGTGGATGATACTAAAAACCTCATCGATAAACATTTTAGTGAAGAAGAGTATCGGAAATATCGAATTGCTTTGGAGTTTATTTTCCAAGTAAGAAGTATGTTGCACTCCATTGCAAAGAAAAAACTTGATCAAGTCAATTTTGATGTCTTACCAGAACTAAGCCATAAACTGGGTTTTGAGAACAAACCACGAACCACCAAAGAGCGACAGTTTATGTCCAAACTTTTTAACTCACTGCACGCCATTCATTTTTTTACCACCATTATGATAAAAAAATTCACCCGTGAAATTGTTTCCAATACGCAAAATATCGGTCAACTCAAAACATTACGGTACAAAAAAAATCTTTATGTGATTGAAAATAAACTCTTTACCTCGTTTCACCAAAAACCCAACTCTTTACTCCACGTTTTAAAAGAGTTAGTGTTATTGCCCAATGCCATTGATAACTTTGACCGTTCGTACATCTATTATGCCAGTAAAGCCGTTTTGCCCAATAAACAAACCAAAGAACACAAAAAACTGATTAAAGCGTTGTTGTACAAACCCCAATTGTATCCCATTATTAAACTTCTTTATAACAGCAATTTGTTTCAAGCGATTATTCCCAGTGCCAAAAAGATGATCAATTTACCGCAGTTTGATGGCTATCATCAACAACCTGTGGATATTCACTCCATTAACACGTTAAAATTTATAGAGAACATTGACGATAAATACGTGCAAAAGATTTACAACAGCTTTACGGAACAGCAAAAATCATGGGCAAAAATTGCGGCACTTTTTCACGATATTGGAAAAGGACGACAAACCGACCACCATATTGCTGGCGAGAAACTCTTTAAAAATATGGCACGAACCTTTGGGTTTGAAAGTGAAGACACTGCCATGATAGCACGTATCATTCGCTATCATAACCTTATGAGTATGGTAGCAACCAATGAAGACATCTACTCACAAAAAGTGATTTTAGCCTTTACCGCCAATTTGAAAAATAAATTGGCGTTAGATATTTTATATGTGGTTACCTATGCCGATATTTCAGCTGTGGGAAAACACATCTACAACAGTTCAACCGCATCATTACTCAATGAATTGTATCTTCAAAGTATTCAAGCCTTTGACAATGCCGAGCTTTTAAATGAGAGTGCAAGAAGAGTAGCTAAAATCAACAGCATTAAAAAACTCTCCAAATTCAAAGAACTCTCAGGATTGATGAAGAAAAAAATCTCTTACATCGCTTCCAATCAAATCTTTTTACAACTCAAAGCCAGTGAAATTTTAGATTTGGCCATTAAAGCCAAAGATGTCGAGCAATACACCTATAAAATTATCAATGACGAGGTTTTAACCATACGAATCATTCGAGCCGTACCTTTAAATTTGGGTTATTTGTTGGGAAAACTGGAATTTTTAAGTATTGCTTCCATGAGTATTTTTAAACTTTACGATAACAAAAAATGTTTTGAAGTCACTTTTACCGAAAATGTTGAAGAAAATGATATTACTTTTATTGAAGAGATTATCCAAAACTCGTTTGATATGAGCAAAACTACCAAACTGCTTGTGCCTAAAATTAACAAAGACGAGATAGAAATCGATTGCAACCACACACAATATTTGGCCTCTATGAAAGTTAAAACCAAAGATCAAAAAGGTCTGTTGGCGTATATTGCTAAAATATTTGATGACTTTAATATTGAAATTGAAAGTGCAAAAATTTACACCAGTCGTGGCAAAGCCAGAGATTTGTTTTTAATTGAGAAAAATGGAAACTTTTGTGTCAATGCCGATGAGATTGTTGATTTAATTTGTTCACATACTCTACAATAGATACAAGGGTATTCTAAAATAACGACAATAAGGGCAAAATACCCTCATTGCCGCTTTTAAGCGTTTACAAAATTTCGTATATAAAATACTTTGGGTTTTGTTCCCTTATACGCTTTTAAAACTTCTGCTGGGTATTGTGCCAACAACTTACTTGGTGCTGAATTTTCGTCATTTAAATTACCAAAAATTCGAGCATCGGCTGGACATGAGTCCACACAATGTGGCAGTAATCCTGCTTTGACTCGATGATCACAAAAGGTACATTTTTCAACTACCCCTTTACTTCGTATTGTCTCATACGTTTTTCCACGTTCAGCATTGTAGTAAGGATATGGGGTATTGGTTTTATCCCCTAACTCTTTGGCACTGAATGTTCCCCCTGCAACTAAAGCTTTATCGTCTCTTTGTGTCAGATGGGGTTGTCGTGAATTGTATGAGATAACTTCATACGGACAAGCCAATATACAACTTTTACACCCAATACATTTAGAAGCATCGTGCAGTGTCATATCGGTTTCTTTGTCTTTATGCATTGCAGTCGTTGGACAAGAACGAACACACGGAGCATCTTCACAATGATTGCACAACGTGGGTCGATATTTATACGTCACATCAGGGAAAACTCCACTGGTTTGTACTTGATGACTCGACCAATTAATTCCTTCAGGTGTGTTATTTTCACTTTTACAGGCTAAATCACAGGCTCCACAACCTACGCATTTGTGCAAATCAATGACCATTCCAAATTTTTTCATATCACACCTCCTTTATATTTTTTCTATTTTAATTCGGGCAGTTCCACCATGTCGGGCAGTACTTCCACTTAATCGGTCGTATTCATGAATATGAATGGCATTGTTATTTCCACCTCTTGGCTTTTGCCCAAAGGTTTCACTGGCAACACTTCCATACGCCCAATGCCCTTGTCCATAACATTTAATCACTACTCCTGGACGGGTACCTTCCCAAAGTTTTACCACGCTTTCCATACTTCCTTGAGGTGAGGTAATTTTGATTTTATCCCCATCTTTCAAACCATACGCTTTAGCAGTAATTGGGTTAATTTTAGTCACATCTTTTTCTATTTCATCTCCCGGGTCAACATCTTTGATGGCATAATACCAAGGAACATTTTGACTTCGCCCTTCACGGTTGAGTCGTGAACGATGTTCTGCAAAAATAAGAGGAAACTCTTTTTCATCGCCGTGTCTTACAATTGGTTCATAGTGAGGAACAAATACTCTCTCCCCTCTTGCTGTGATATTGGCATGTTCCATGGCTTCATCAATAGAAGCCAGTTTATTTTTTTCGGTATGTTCAACTAAAACTTTTTTGAGTGTTTCACTGTAAAACTCAAATTTCTTCGTTTCGGTTGCAAAGTTATCTATTTTTTTACCCGGAGTATATTTTTTCGTATTCCAAACCCCTTTTTCTAATAACTCAGCCCAACTGTTAATGGTATCACCTTTATCATTGCTGCTTCCATCCCAAATTGGTTTGGTTAAAGTTTTAACGGCATATAAATCAAACTCTTCAGCCGTTGTAGCCTCTTTGCCTGTTTCAGGGTCTTTGAAATTCTCTTTATAATATCTCAATGGAATATCATACCCTTTTTTAGCCAATGCTTCTGATAACAACCAAAACATCTCTGTTTCATCGGTTTTAGCTTCACCCAAAGGTTGTACTAAAGGTTGTTGAATAGAGAGATAACTGTGCAGATTTTGTTTATTTTGAACAAATCCAAATCTTTCAAACATGTGCATTTTTGCAGGAAGTACAATATCTGCAAACATTGATGTTTCGGCTAAATTTGTAGTAATATGGGTAAAAAATGGGATTTTTGCCATGGCTTTTTCCCAAATATCACTGCCATTAATTGAAAATACAAAGTTGTTCCAATATCCAATCACCACTTTTAAATCATACGGTTTTTCACTTAAAATGGCATTGGCAACATTGGCAGTTACAACCCCTCCTCCACTTTTTTTATTCAGTGCTGGAAATGCGGGTGTTCCTCGTTGGTCAATTTTCTTATTTTTAAGAGCCATTTCAATTTTTTCAGTTAAATACGGTTTTATATCAGGGGCTTTTGCACTTGGTATTTTACTTCCTTGTAAAATTCCACCAACGGCATCAACAGAACCAACCAAACCATTTAGCGCATGTGCCGCCATGGAAGAATAAGCTCCTCTTGCTTGCATTGCAGCACCAGGGCTTGTCCATGAAATAGCACGGCTTCCTGCGTTGGCAAAATCAAGAGCTGTTTTGATAATATCTTTTGCACTAATTCCTGTAATTTCTTGGGCCCATTGTGGTGTTTTATCAAAAAGTTCTAAATTCCACCACTTTACTACTCCATGCGTATGGATTTCATTAAAAATCGTTTCATCTTCAATTTGGGTATTCACAATAAAATGATTTTGTTTATCCGTAAAATTCCCAACAAACTCTTTATTCCATGCTCCATTGACAAGGATTACATGGGCAATTGCTACTGCTAGGGCACTGTCAGCTCCGGGAATAATAGGAAGCCATTTATTGGTCTTGCTAGCTGTTACAGAAAGTCTTGGGTCAATGATTGTTACCGTTGCATTGTCTAAAACATGCCCCCAAATATTAATAAAGTGTGGCACTTGTCTGTTTGAAGCCAATGGATCGGCACCCCAACCTAAAATGTATTTGGTATTTTCTAAATCAAAATCGGCATAATCCCAAAAACCTTCGGTGTAGTATCGTCCAAATTTTTCGGCTTCAGCACAAATAGAACTGTGTGAAATATTATTGGGACTTCCTATAAGTTTTGGAAAAGTTTCATAGGGAATTGCATTCATAAAAGTATATCGACCTCTCATCAAACAAAATTTATGAGTTTCTTCGGTATTAATAAGTTCCATAATTTTATCGGCAATCGTATCGATGGCTTCATCCCAAGAAATAGGCACAAATTTTGGGTCTTCGTTTCTTCCTTTGTTAGGATTGGTTCGTTTAAGTGGTGTTTTGACTCTATCTTGGTCATACACTTGTTGAATTGCCAAATGCGGTCGCGGACAAATATTGCCATGATTTCCTTTGGCATTGGCATTTCCTCGCACCTTGACGAGTTTATTGTCTAAAACATATCCTTCCACACTGCACCAACTTGTACAGCCTTGACAGGTTGTTGCCATCCATTTTCCCAACTCACCACTGATTTTTTCTTCATTGGCACTGACAAAAGGAACACTTGCAATTCCAGCAGCTCCTGCAGTTGCAGCACTTAATTTTATAAAATCTCTTCTGTTTAAATTTTGCATAATCTGTCCTTTATTTCACTAAATAGTCTAATTGACCTAAATAGACAATGACATATTTTAAAACAAATACACCCACTAAAGCAGAAATACTTGAAAGGTTAAACTCCACACTCGAAAGCTCTTTTTGGGTAAAAAGTGTTTTTATATTTAACACCAAAGGAATAAGTGTTCCCAACAATACGGCTAAAACTATTAAGACAACATAATGACTAAAAAGATACTCTAATGCCTCTTTTGAACTGCTGTCTTGTGAAGCTAGCCCATAAATCCAACCAATAATAGAAACCACACTTAACATCAAAAAAACAATCATGCTACTGGTAACAAATTTACTGTGAACACGTTTGTTTTTTAATATTTTTGCCAACAATAATGTGGTAAAAAATCCTGTAAAAAGTGATGTGGCTAAGAATAAAACAGGTAAAGACCCATTCCATACGCTTCGCCCAAAACTTGACAGTAAGGCACCATGATAAATGCCAATTAAAAACGCTAAAAACATCACGCCAAATAAAAAGCTTTTATTAAGCTCTTGATTTTTATAGACTTTATACAGCGTGTATACACTTAAAAGGATAAACGCCCCTTGTAAAAATCCACCCCACGATAAAATCGAAGTAGGATTAACTGAAATGAGCATAATAACCGCGTGAAATGGTCTTCCAATTTCCAAAAGTAAAAAGAACAATCCCAATGCCACTAAAATAGGCGCAATAAAAAATCCTATGGTGTAAACATCTTTGTATTCCTCTTTTCCAACCACATATAAAATAGCGGCAAGTACAAATGCTCCTATTCCAATTCCTCCTAAAAATAAATCGAGTACCACTCGAATATCCCATAATAAATCCATTTTCTCCTCCTTGTGTGAAATGAATAGTAATTCATCAATCTAACATAAGAAAACTTAAACATTAATATAATTTTTATTTATGTAACTAAGTTGTCATTTTAATTTTGATTTTATTTAGTAAAAAATAATGATTGAAAAGCTATTATATACCGCCTTAGCGGTATATAATAATATTTATAAAATTGAAGAATTAAACTCTGTCTTGAAAAGTCATGTCTTTGATAAGACCTTCACTTCGTCCAATTCGTACGATATTTGCAGCCGTTCCTTTGTAAAAAGGAATTTTAGTATCAGGATCTACGTAATCCGTACATAAGTCATTGATGATTGAATTTTGGAAACCAAATGCACCAAAAACTTCACCCACTCTTACTGTATCCGTTACAACTGCTATGGCTCTTGTGGTTCCATAGTCATTGTTTAATTGCACTAAATCACCACTGGTTACGCCTAACTCTTTTGCATCGGTTGGATGGATTTCAAGAGGTGCCATTGGCCATCTTTTAGCTGTAAATTCAAGTCTTCCTGTATGGAAATTTGATTGCCATACTTCGTTGATTCGTCCGGTATTAATCCAATATTTGTATTTACTTTGTTGTGTTGCTACTTGTTTTGGCATATTGGGTTGTGCAGTGGGTAAAAAAGTTGCTTTTTTCGATTTTGTACCAAATTTCCCATCGGTGTAATGCAATCTTGTTCCTATTAATTTTCCATTTTCAACTTTTACAATAGGTAATTGAACCCCATTATTTCCAGCTGCTTCTAAATTTTTATAGGTTGCTAAAGTACCAGTTGCTCCACCTTGCGATGCCATTTTAGCACCTTGTCCTGCAAAACCGTCCTTGAAGCTATCCTCTTCTGTTTTCCATTCAAACCCATCAAATCTTGCAGCCATTTTTTTATTTCCAGCTTTTAAATACTCAGATTTTAAAGCATTGGCAATATCAGCAGCAATCAAACAATCTGGTTTTGCACTTCCTGGAGCATCCATGACTTTTTGAGAAAGTCTTAATCTTCTCTCACCACTCATTGAAGTTAAATTCATCTCCATCGTTGTAGCAGCAGGTAATACAATATGCGCTCTTTCACTGGCTTGTGTAGGATAAATGTCAACATCTACTACAAACAATCCCCCTGCTTTACAGGCTTTATAAATGATTTCAGTTAATTCATCTAAATTAGAACCATGATACGCATTGATGGCATCTTTGACAATTTGTGCTCTTTTGGTCACTGAATTTCTTAATTTCTCAGTAGCAATTGATTGACCAAATGGATTGGTACCCCAAATAGAGTAAACCATATATTTACCTTCGATAATATCGGTATCAATTACGGCTAAGTTTTGTCTTTTTGGTCCTTCAAATTCAGGTCGAGTATATCCCTCTTGGTGACCTCCCGCTCTACAAACACCTGTTCCAACTCGTCCTACACTTTGAGTTAACATGGCTAAATTTACAATGGAAGCGACATTTTCATAGTTTTTAATTCCCCAAATAATGCCTTTTTCATAGTAAATGGCATTTCTTGGTCGGTGTCCGCTTGGTTTTGGTTGAGCTATCCACGATGCTGCTTTTTTCATATCTTCAACACTTAATTCTGTAATTTTAGCCGCCTCTTCTAAAGAGATTTTATTGACTTTGTACATAGCATCAAAATTTTCAGTATGGTTTTTAATAAACTCTTTGGCTTCCCAACCTTGCTCTTTGATATACGTTACAAGGGCATTCATGAGGGTAATATCCGTACCTGGTTTAAGTTGAAGGTGTAACACATTCTCTTTTCCAGCAATTTTTTCAGAAATACTCACCGATGCCGTTCTTCGTGGGTCTACAAAAATGATTTTCCCTGCACTTGTGGTTTCACCTTTGTCGTACTCTTTTTGTTTATTGGCAATCGTTCCACCCTCTAAATTGGGTTGCATGTGAATGTTAAATAAATTGGTTTGACACTCATACGGATTACATCCAATGACCATCATCGTATCAGAGATACTCGTGTCGTAATAACTTGAATTTAACTCCCCAATTCCCATCTCTCTGCTTGCGTGAACTTCTGAGTTATACGCGGGTCGATTGTGAATAGAAGCCGATTTTGTACCAATGGCATGATGAAACAGTTTTCCCGTTGCCCAAGTGTTTTCAAATCCACCTCCACCACCACCGTGGTCAAAAGTTTTGTGAGAAATCTCATCTGCACCATCGGTGTCGATGATTTTTTTATACACTTTGGCAATTAACGTTGTGGCTTCATCCCATGAAGTTTCCATGAGCATTCCACCTCTGTAAATTTGAGGCTCTTTTAATCGGTCTTTAGTGGGGCTAGAAGCATTAAAAGTTGAAACTCCCATCATTCCACCTCGTACAGAGTTTTGCCCTGTATTAACCACACAAGCTTGATCAGGAATGATCATAAGATTAAACTTTTTACCGTTTCTATCTGTAATGGTATTAAACATTCTTTCGCTGCACCATTGACCGTAGGTTCCTTGTTGTTTTGATAAATCAATTCCAAACGCATTGTTTTTATATGTTCCCTCAGTTCCTGCTGGCCATTTATATGATTTATAACCACACCCTACAATACAAAATTCACATGTTACATTTTTTACTTCCGCATTGGCTGCTGGAATGGGTAATCTGTCTGTTAATGTTAAAGCCATTTTATCTCCTATCCTCTGTTATTATTTATTCGACCAAAAATTAAACCATCAAAACCAACGGCATAAATATCATCCCCTTTTATCTCTAAAAGGACTTTTGGTAATCCACCTGTGGCATGACCAATGACCATTTGACCATCTTTTCGTGCATCATATTTTGTATAGTGGCAAGGACATTCAAACTGTTCTAAGCTTTTATTATAAACTGTTGGACATCCTTTATGCGTACAAATGGTGCTGTACGCTTTAACCTCTCCATCAATATAAACCGCTTTACAAGAAGAAGCTTCATCGGGATAATTAAAATCCAACTCTCCCTCTTTTTTAAGTTGGCTGAGCGTTCCAATTTTATTGGGTTCATACTCATTAAAAACCGATTGTTGTGCTTTTGTAGTGGTACTTGCCATAACAGCAGGTGCCATTGCAGCACTTCCAGCAAAAAGTGCAGTTGCTTTTAAAAAGCCTCTTCGGCTTGATACTGTTTCTTCCATTGTAACTCCTATTTTTTGATTAACTGTCTTAGGTTTTATTTTATTGAGTTTATGGATTTAAAATCAACACTTAACTATAATGTCATATATCCCCTTATTTAGGAGTATTCTCTTGGAAATAAACATTCGACAAAGAATAAATGGTCAAAAACTGACCATGATTTTTCAAAAATTGACCATGCTTTTGTCATTGTTTGTCACTCTTTCTTTGTATTCTAATGACAAAATCACACTGGGATTAACCGGCGTTACTCTAAAAGAAGATATTGTTACCTTGATGAATTTAAAAAACTATTTGTCCACTCAAGCCAATATTGATGTCAATTTAAAGTTTGCAAAAAGTTACTCTATCATGGAAAGTTTTATTATCAACGAAAGCGTTGATATTGCCTATGTATGTGGGTCAACGTATGTGAATTTAAGTAAATTAAATAAAGTAGACCTTTTAGCCATTCCCACAAACAATCATCAAACCTCTTACAGCTCTTTAATTATTGCAAAAGAAAATAGCTCCTTTCAAGGATTGTTTGATTTAAAAAATAAAACCTTTGCAATGAGTGACCCCGATTCCAATTCCGGTTCGTTGGTGCCTTTATATGAAATTATGAAAAAGGGCTACAGCAAAGACTCTTTTTTTCAAAAAGTAGTCTATACCTATGACCATGGAGAATCTATACAAGCAGTGTTAAGTGGTTTTGTGGATGCTGCGAGTATTGACAGCATGATTTACCAAGCCTATATTACAAAAAATCCTGAAGTAAAAACACATCTCAAAGTGATTGACCAATTTGATGATTATCCCATTCCACCATTTATTATTCGTAAAAATATGAATAACAGTGTAAAAATACGATTACAAAATGCTTTACTGAATATGCATAATGACCGTTTTGGAAAAGAGATACTTCATGCCATGGCAATTGATAACTTTATTAAACCCAATACCATTTCCTATGATAAAATTGATACCATAAAACAATTTATAATCAATTATAAGAGCAATGATGTTAAGTAGACTCTACTGTTTATCGATTAAAACAAAAATAACTCTGACCATTTTTTTTATTATTGTACTGTTTTCAAGTGGTGTTTTGTTTATTATTAAGAATTCACTTTCCAACAATATTAACACCTTAGCTTCCAATACAGCTAAAGATATTATTACAGTCAATGAAGCTTTTTTTATCAAATCACTCTTAGAAGATGATATCTGGAGTATTTATAAATTTTTGCACTCCTTAACTAAAATCAACCTTATCCAATCTGCAGGATTTGTGGATGTCAACAATAAAATTATTGCCCACAGCAATACTCAAAAATATCCTTTGGATACAAAAATAGACATTCAACGCAATCAAGATTTTGTTTTAATTCCTTTGGTCAGTAATAATCTCAAACTCGGTGTTTTTATCATTGAATTGGATAAAAACTCTTTTTCACAACTCTTTGAAGAGTTGAAAACTCATCTTATTTTTTCCATACTTTTTGCCACTTTTTTCTCTTTTTTTATTGCCTATTTTATCTCCAATCGGATTTTACATCGTCTTGAAATTTTGACGCACAATGCCACAAAAATTCAAGAAAAAAAGTGGGATGAAATCAAACCCATTCATTCCAAAGAACACGATGAAATCACTCTTTTTCAAAACAGTATGGAGCTTATTTTAACCAAACTGCACCAAGCCATAGAGAATGAACACAATTTAAGAGAGTTTTATCACGATATTTTAGAGAGTTTAGATGAATTAATTATTTTATGCGACAAGGATTATACCCTTTTGTATAATAATGGACATAAACTCACTCCTTTAATTATTCACAACAATCTTCTAAATGCAAAGATTCAAAACAGTATTGCTTTAAATATCCAAAATAACAGCAACCATTTTATGATTGATATAGAGAATGAAAAAGGAAAAACACTCTATTTATTTGTTCTTATTAAGCAATTAGAAGATTCTCTTGCCATCTCAATTTCAAATATTACGCTTTTAAAACAACTCCAAGAGAAACAATGTTTTACAAACTCTTTTGAAATTGTTGGTGAGATTTCATCCAGTGTGGTGCATGAAATAAAAAACTATTTACAACCTGCCAAACTTTTAATTGACCAAGACGAAATAGACAATGAAGATAAAAAACGTATGGTCAATATTATTACCAAAATTGATCTGTTGGTCAATGAATTTTTAAAAACAGGTAAACCCATTGATAAACTCTTAGCAGTTGATATTAACATTCAAGACAAGCTCAATGGTGTTATTGAACTTTTGCACAGCCAACTTAATGCTAAAAATATCACGATTGAAAAGCATATTCCCAAAGAAAGTCGTTTATTTATGGCTTCAAATGATTTTGAAACCATTATGTTAAATTTAATTGAAAATGCAATTGATGAATCTTTTGAAAATGGTACCATTGTGATTCAAAGCCATTTTAAATATCCCTATACTGTTATTGAAGTCACTGATTATGGAAAAGGGATTGATAAAACCATTTTAAAAGATATTTATAAACCTTTTTTTACTACCAAAGGAGAAAAAGGCAGCGGCATTGGTCTTTACACCACCTATAAAATTGTCTATATGTACCATGGATATATTGATGTACAATCCAATGAGGGACAAACCACCTTTAGTATCCATATTCCCAAAAAGGATGAAAATGAACATCGCCATTATTGATGACCAAGATGACATTAAATATGCCATTGAAAAAATTTTAAAAAAACAGGGACATACGTGTTATGGATTTAATGGCAATGAAGAGGATTTGATTGAGGGCTTAAATGTATTTGACATTGATTTAATTATCTTAGATATGATGCTTGAAGAAAATTTAACAGGTCTTGATGTGATTCATACCATACGAAATCAAGATATTCATACACCTATTATTATGATTACGGCATATACCACTCCTTCCAATATGATTAAAGCTTCCAAAGCAGGGATTATCGATATTATTCAAAAGCCGTTTAGTGCCAATGATATTGTACAAACTGTTGAAAAATATACTGCGGTTTCTCTTCCTAAAACACTTTATTTAAACAGTGGAGAAGAGGAATTTATTGGTTCTTTTGAGACCATGAAAGAGATTTATAAAAACATCGGTATTGCAGCAAATAACAGCTCAAATGTATTGATTATTGGAGATACTGGAACAGGAAAAGAACTGATTGCCAGACTCATTCACAAAAATTCAACTCAAGCTCATGAGCCTTTTGTCGCAATTAATTGTGCCACGATTCCTGAAAATCTCTTTGAAAAATTAATGTATGGAAAAGTTGAGAATTTTTCCAAAAATCAAAATGAAGCTCATTTGGGATATGTCCAAAAAGTGGGTTTAGGAACACTGTTTTTAGATGAAATCAGTGAACTTCACCCCAATTTACAAGTCAAACTGTTGCGATTTTTAGAGACAAAAAGTTTTTATCCTTTAGGAAGTAACCAAGAGATACAGTTTCAAGGAAGAATTATTTGTGCCTCACTTAAACGCCAAAATGAGTTAGAAGAAGGAAAATTTAGGAGAGATTTATATTTCCGAATCTCGACATTTGAGATTTTTGTCCCCACTTTACATCAACGAAAAGATGACATTAAAGCATTGTGTTTTCACTTCATTAAACAAATTTGTGCCAGTTTAAATATGTCTGAAAAAAATATTGAAGACGATGCCATCTTATTTCTAAAAGAGTGTGAACTCAAGGGCAATGTCAGAGAACTTAAAAATATTATTTATAAAAGTGTTCTGCATTCTCGCAATGAAACTATCAGTAAACAAGATTTGAATCGAAATATCAACAAAAACTATAACGATAAAAGAAATCTTCTCAAAGAGGTATGCAAAGAGCTTTCAATCCAATACAACGTAGAAAATGCCCAAGCATTATTTGAAGATTTTGAAAAAGAGATGCTACAAACCTTGCTTAAACAGTGCAACAATATTTCACAACTTTCAAACCATTTAGGAATTACAAGAAACACGTTAAAAGCCAAACTTAAAAAGTATGATATACCTACTTAAATAGCTTGAATATTTATACCTTGGCATTGGCTGCAAAAATCTCAAAAAAAGCTGTTAAAAAAAATATGACGGAATTGGTTATCATGGTTTATCGATTAATGGAAGCACATGCGATACACAATACTCCCGTAGGAAGAATCTTTAAACGCCCTAAAGCAATATCTTCACCACAATCCAAACTCTCGCCATAGGTTTTATGGTAAATTCTATCTATTTTCTTAAGCCTGCGTTCATATTGATAAAACTCTAACAACTGACTTACCCCGTCATTTTATTGATTTAATTCTTATCCATAATTTCATAAATATCATTGGGTGATTTATTGTTATTCTTAGCAACATCAAGCAATTTTTCATCTAACCCACTAAAAATAATATTGGAATCTTTGAGTGCTTGAACCGCTTTGGTTTCATCCAATCCCGTTTTTCTAATAAATACTTTAAGCGATGAAAGTTCTGCATGATTGTAAGGAGGTTCGCCATAAACTTCCGTCCAATACTCTTTGGCATCCTCTCCTAAAGACAAAAAAGTCGTAAAAGGAGGCACGGTCATTAATGTTCCAATAATAAATACCACAGTAAAAATCGTCGCTATAATCATCTCTTTCGTTGCAACAACAAGCTCTTTGGCTTCATTGCTCAAATAGTTTTTAATGGGCTTAAAGTTGTAATACACATGCAAAACAAAAGCCACCAAAAATAAGACAAAAAAGGTATTATGAAGTGAGGTATATTCCCCTTTATTCAACCCTAAGAACTCCCAATTTGCCCAATACGCGATTTTCCCTTGCGGTGCAATAAAAAGCATAACTCCTGTGTAGGTCAGCATCAGTGTTGCTAAAAGCATCACCAACGAGGTTGTTTTTTTTAGGTTCATTTTTGAGTTTCACAACACGAAGTTGCTTCACTGGAACTGCAACAACTTGCCCCTTTCATTAAAGCCACCACTTCTTCTACTCCTAAAAGTTTGCCCGTTGATTTAACTTCACCGTCAATGACAAGGGCAGGAGTACTCATAACCCCATAATTCATGATTTCAACCATATCTTCTACTTTAACAACCTCATGAAATCCACCCACTTTTGCCACGGCTTGTTTGGCGGCTTCTTCTAATGCTTTGCATTTAGTACACCCTGTTCCTAATATTTCTATTTTCATGAATCTTCCTTTTTAATTTTTATAAAATCGCATTAAATAAATACCCCGTGAGAAGTATCGCAAAACCAACTACGCCAAAAAAGATGCCAATGAGTTTCATGCTTAAAACACGTTTTAAAATCATCGCTTCGGGCAAACTCAATGCCACGACTGCCATCATAAAACTCAATGCCGTTCCAAGAAGCATTCCTTTTTGGGTTAAAACCTCAACAAGGGGTAAAATGCCCGCCGCATTGGAGTACATTGGAATTCCCATTAAAACGCCAACGATGGGGGCGTACCAAGCATCACCTCCTGCGTATTTTGTAATAAAATCAGCAGGAATATAACCATGAATAAAAGCACCTATCCCCACTCCTATAATGACATAAAGATATATTTTTTTGAATATATCAGCAGTGTACTCCCACGCTTCTTTGAGTCTATGAGATAACACTGTTTCATCTTCCTCATAGCTGACATCTCCCACGGGTTTAACTTCGATAAGTATCTCTTTTTCTAAATTCATAGCCCCAATTACAAGACCTGCAACTATAGCAATGAGAAGTCCAATTCCCACATACAACACCGCAATCTTCCAACCAAACAAGGATAACAATAAAGCAATCACCACTGCATCGCTCAAGGGGGCTGAAATCAGATATGAAAACGTCACACCCAAAGGAATTCGAGCTTGCAAAAAGCCCAAAAACAAAGGAATGGCACTGCACGAACAAAAGGGCGTTAAAACACCAAAAACAGCAGCCAACACATGCCCTGTAAGTTTGTGTTTTCCTGCAATATAGACTCGGGCTTTCTCTACGGGGAAATAGGTTCTTAAAAGAGTTACGATATAAATAATGGCAATTAAAAGGATAAAAATCTTAATCGTATCATAGATAAAAAAATGCAACGCCTCACCTAAATGACTGCTTTTTTCTAAGTTCAATGTATCAAATACAAAAATCGCACTTAAGTTCACTAGCCAATCAAACATCTATTTTAACGCCTCAACCACTTTGGGAAGTAACACCTCTTCAATCTCTTTGTACGTTGCTTCAAACGCTTCAAAGCCTTTTCCATCGGGGTCTTCAAATCCTACATGAATGACTTTAACCGCTTTTGGAAACATTGGGCAGGTTTCATTGGCATGGTCACACACCGTTACAACCAAATCATAAACATTATCAATGACCGTATCAATTGTTTTAGAGTGGTACTCTTCTTTCCAAATTCCTTTATCTTCTAAGAGTTTCTTCGCATTTGGGTTGACTCTTCCACTGGCTTTTACACCACTTGAATCTGCGCTAATTCCTTCTAACTTTGCGTTGATTAATGCCTCTGCAATAATACTTCTGCAAGAGTTTCCTGTACATAAAATTAAAACTTTTTTACTCATTTTTTATCCTTCATTTTGATTTTTTTAAATTGCCAACAATACAATCAGCAACACGGGTGGCGTAATTATAAGACCAAATTTACTGTATTGGGCAAATGAGATTTTCACCCCTTTTTTTGCCAAAACATGAAGCCATAATAACGTAGCTAAACTACCAAATGGTGTCATTTTTGGTCCTAAGTTACACCCAACAATGTTGGCGTAAATCATCGCTTGATTGCCAATATCATGCAATGCTATATCCATAATCATAATCGTGGGCATATTGTTCATCACAGCACTTAAAAAAGCCGCTAAAAATCCTGTTCCCACCACTGCAATGGTATCGCCTCTTTGAGCTAAGTCTTGTAAGATAATTGTCAAATAATCCGTCAAACCAGCATTTTTAAGTCCATACACCACAATATATAAACCAATACTAAACCACACCACTTGCCACGGGGCTTCTTTGATAATATGCCAAGGTTTCACCGTTTTGGATGCACTGGCAATGAGTAAAAAAAGAAGCCCTCCACCTAATGCAAAAACAGAAACAGGTAACCCATACCTGTCGCCTATAAAATATCCCATGAGTAAAATGGCTAAAAAGACCCAAGAAAAATAGAAGAGTTGCATATTTTTAATGGCACTTTTGGGCTCTTTTAAGAGTGTTATATCGACTGTTTTGGGAATATCATTTCGCAAAAGTAACCATAAAAAAGCAATGGAAGCTGCCACACTCACCACATACGGAATAATCATATTGATAAAATATTCACCAAAACCGATGTTAAAGTAGTTTGCCGTGACAATGTTGGTTAAATTTGAAAACACAAAGGGAAGCGACGCTGAGTCACTGATAAATCCCCCTGCGAGTAAAAACGCAATGATGGTTTTAAGATTGAGTTGCAAAATTCGCATTTTTGCCAATAAAATGGGCGTTAAAATAAGAGCGGCTCCATCGTTGGCAAACAGTGCCGAAACAAAGGCTCCCAATAAAATGGAGTAGATAAACATCTTAAGCCCATCGCCGTTAGAAAATTTCGCCATTTTCAAAGCACACCACTCAAAAAAGCCGATTTCATCTAGCACAAGTGATAAAATAATAATCCCAATAAACGCCAACGTCGCATCCCATACAATGTTGGTTACGATTAAAACATCATTGAAACTCACCACACCAATAAGCAGCGCCAAAATGGCACCAATAACCGCCGTTGTTCCTATTTGTAACCCTTTGGGTTGCCAAATAACAAACAACAACGTAATTAAAAACAAAGTTGAAGCTACAAACATTATTCGCCTTTTTCACATGATTTTTTTAACACAGGCAGTTCCATGTCCACATACATAATCTCTTGTATACATGCTTGTCGAAAACTGTCTAAGGGAGTTCGTATGGAGTAATACGCCCATCGACCTTCTCGTTTAACATTTAAAAAACCTGCCTCTTTTAAGATTTTTAGATGGCGGGAAAGGCGTGATTGAATCATCTCAAACGAGTTTTCCAAATCACACACACAACACTGTCCATTGGTATTGATAAATTTAAGCAATTTGACGCGGGTTTCGTCGTTTAAAGCACTGGCTGACTTTAAAAAAATATCCATGAACTTTCCTTTTGTTCTTTTTTTGAAGCAGAAGTGTAACATAATAATATTAATATATCAAGATATATAGATATGTACTATACTGTATACTTATTTTTAAAATAAGTCAATTTTATGATACAATGGCGTCACATTACGCATTAAGGATACCTACTAACATGAAAGATATGTCAATTAAATTTAAGCTTATGATATTCCCCTTGCTATTTATAGCCTTGTTTATCATCATTGGAGTAATATTTTCGTACTACAACAGCATGGCAACATCACGAAATCATATCGCCATTCAAAGTGATAAACTGGTTCAACAATTGCTTAGTAGCAGAATTTCTGTCTACCAATTTTTAAGAAATGCCAACACTGCAAATGCTCAAAATGTCAAAAATAATTTTGATCAATTCAATCAAGAAGCTCTTTCAATGAAATCGCAACTGAGTTTGGAAGAGAATAAAAAACGAATCGACTCAATAGTGATGCTATCCAAAAAGTATGTTACCTATTTTGATAAATTTGCTCAATTAAAAATTAAAGATTTTGAAAATGGCATTTTGGAAGAATCAAGTGAACTTAAAGCCACTATTGCTCAAATGGTGGAAATTGGACTTCGTTTAGAAAAAGAGTTAAGTGCCATTAACACGAGTGCCAATTCATTAAGAGATGAAGCTTTTTCAACACTCTCAACCAATATTCTTGTCATTGCACTGTTATCTTCTTTGATATTTATTGCACTTTCTTTTTTTGTTACCAAAGAACTTTTATCAACACTTCAATCTTTCCAAAAAGGACTGTTTTCTTTTTTTAACTATTTAAACAAAGAGTCCTCTTCTGTTGAATTAATTGCATTAGACACGAAAGATGAATTTGGAAAAATGGCACAAGTTGTCAATAAAAATATTACAACCATTGAACAAAATATTAAAATTGATGATACCTTTATTCAAGATGTCAGCAACTTTGCAACCCAAATTGGGAATGGTGATTTGCATGCAACTATTACCAAAGAAACCCCTACTCCTAATTTGGCGGAATTAAAAACTATTTTAAACACCATGAAAGAGAATTTGCATATTCACATAGCAGGCGATATTCCACGCTTATTGCATATTTTAGACAGCTATAAAAACAAAGATTTTACTCAAAAATATGAACATGCCACGGGAAAAGTCTCTATTAGCATCAATGAATTAGGGGAAGAGATGTCAAAACTGCTTTCTCAAAACTTACACGATGGAATTATTTTAGATGACAGTACCAATAAACTGCTTGAAAATGTTGAGATTTTAAGCAGCAGTGCCAATGAAGCAGCAGCTTCTTTAGAAGAAACAGCAGCCGCACTTGAAGAGATTAACAGTGCCGTTTCAAGTAATGCCAACCATGTTATCCAAATGACGGAATACTCCAATGATGTGAGTAACAGTGCGAAAAAAGGGCAAGAACTTGCTGAAAATACCAGTACTGCAATGGATGAAATTACCGTGCAAGTTAATTTAATCAACGAAGCCATTGGTGTAATTGACCAAATTGCTTTCCAAACCAATATTCTCTCTTTAAATGCCGCCGTTGAAGCAGCCACTGCAGGTGAAGCAGGAAAAGGGTTTGCCGTCGTTGCAGCCGAAGTGCGAAGCTTAGCAAGCAGAAGTGCAGAAGCCGCTAAAGAGATTAAAAATATTGTTGAAAATGCAAATTCTAAAGCCAGACAAGGTAAAAATACCAGCGATGAAATGATTAAAGGGTACAAAGAGTTACTTGAAAGCATTCACAACACCACACAAATTATCTCTGAAATTGCGGTTGCCAGTAAAGAACAACAATCGGGCATCAATCAAATTAACGATGCAATTACGAATTTGGATCGACAAACTCAAGAAAATGCCAATATTGCTGCCTTGGTTAAAACACTTTCTACGACTGCCGATGACATATCCAAAGAAATTATCAATGAAGTGTTAAGCAATAATTTTATTGGAAAAGACGCCATTGTAACTACCATGCAAAAGCAGGCAACACATGAAAAACCAAAAAGTCCAACAAAACCAAAACCTAAAACAGATTCAAAAATAACTAAAAAAGAAGATAACTCATCTGCAGATGAGTGGGAAAACTTTTAAGTTTTCCTCTTTTTAAAATTCCAAAGAAGAGAAGCCCCTCTTCTTTAGGTGTCACTTATCTACTTAAGCATTATTTAGCTAAACTGCTCCCATGAATAAAGAAAAAAATAAGTTTAATTTTATCATTGCTTCATTGATTGTGGTGTGCTTTATTTTATTAATTGTTTCTGAAATTTTCCTTTTTACCAAAATAGAAGATATCCAAAAGAATCAATACAAAGCCAAAGCACAAGAAAATAATAATTTATTAACTACCCTTATTGCCAACAAAAAAAATGCCACGCTGACTTTAGCTATTGCCATTTCTCAATTTGAAATTATCCAAAATGCTTTGGAACATAATGTTTATGAAAAAATCAATTTAGACTCTTTTTCCTCTACACTTACCACAAACAGCGATTATAAAAATGTATGGATTCAAATTATTAATAAAGAAGGCATCAGCAAATATCGAAGTTGGACCGATAAAAAAAATGATTCCTTGGTCAATATCCGAGAAGATGTACGCCAAATGATTAATCAACCTCAAATTATGAGTACTATTAGTGTGGGAATTTTTGATATGACCTTTAAATCGATGGTACCTTTGTTTAAAGAGGGAGTTTTTTTAGGTGTAGTTGAAGTTATTACGCACTTTAATTCCATTACCAAACATTTACAAAATGATGGTATTATGCCCGTTATTTTGGTCAATAAAAAATACAAATCGCAATTTGTAAAACCTTTAACCAATCTTTTTATTGATGATTATTATGTGGCAAATTTATATATCCCACAAGAGATTCTTGACTTTGTACGTACCCATAAAGCCGATACATTTTGGGATAAATCCAACTATACGATACGACATCCTTATTATATTTCATTTCATAAAGAACTCGAAAGCCAAGGCGATACCATGGCAACTTTTTTACTTTTCCAAAAATTGGACAATGTTAAATCTTCGCAAATTGACTCGTTTAAAAATCTTTCTCAACTGATTATTGTGGCCATTTTTTCTATTAGTATTATTGTGATTTTATTTTTCTATTTTTACTTAAAACGAAAAGAAGAGGCAAAAACCCATCAAATTTTGCAACACTACAATGAAGAACTCGAAGAAAAGATTAAATTTGAAATAGAAAGCAATCGAAAAAAAGATATGCTTTTAGCCAATCAAAGTAAACTCGTTGCACTGGGAGAAATGTTAGGAAACATTGCGCACCAATGGCGACAACCTTTAAGTGCTATTTCAACAGCTACGAGTGGTTTACAAATCAAATACGAATACGATATGTTAAGCAAAGAAGAGTTTTTAGAATTAACGCAAGGTATTGTCAATAACACCAAATATCTCTCCGATACCATTGAAGATTTTAGAGATTTTTTCAAAAAAGATAAAGAAAAAAATAAATTTAACGTAGCACTCGTGATTAAAAACAGTTACAACATT
>Ga0265294_10002989_pt1 | contig 21976 bp, 31 predicted proteins | sample MunlanPumphouse3_FD_192504 | JGI IMG/M metagenome (GOLD analysis project Ga0265294, IMG submission 192504) | Groundwater microbial communities from a municipal landfill in Southern Ontario, Canada - Pumphouse #3 | ecosystem: Environmental > Aquatic > Deep subsurface > Groundwater | place... | reverse complement strand
GTATAAGTATTGCCAGTAGTTATACTTAATTTTACTTGGTTTTGAGTCTTAAGCCATAAACCAGCTGAGGTTGCAGGGGCAGTTAAAGCACCCAACATAACAATATCACAGTTTAATTTGTTTTGAGCATAAAGAATGGTTTCTAAAATAATGTTTTTGATTTTATCTTTATCGTTATTCATTATTTGTTCGGATGTAAGGTGAATCCCCAAAAGATACCCTCTTGCTTTTCCTAAAATATCAAATTCAGACATCAATGAAAATTTTTTAGGATAAATATTAATAAAAAATTCGATTAAACTTAAAGGAAGATATTTTCCGAAAGGAAATATTTTTTTTAAATCTTTTTTTGTTAATAAATGACCCAAAATAGCTACTTTCATATAATCAAATTAAAACCCCTCAAAAATGGGAGTTTAAATTAAACTTAATATTTTTTATTATATAATTTTGATAAATTTTTATTCATGTTAATATATATTATACAATTTTATTGATCTTTGCAAGAATCTTTCAGCTCCTCACTTAAATCATAAATATTACCTGCTCCCATCATTATAACTACTTCTGCTCCCTCAAGCTCTTGCTTTAAATAAGCTTGTTCAATTCTTTTTGCTCTTTTATTGTCAATTCTTTCAGCTAATGCTTTTGAATTATAATTTATATCATCACCTTGTCCTTTTCTTCCTGCTACATCATAAACATCTATTAAAAATAGCTTTTCAATTAAATCAGTCTTTAAAGCTTCTTTGAAAACATCAACAAAATCATCAAATAAAAACTTTGTTCTTTGATATTGGTGGGGTTGAAAAACACAATAAATATTATTATTTAAATATTTTTCTCTTGCTGCCTTAAGCGTGGCCATAATCTCAGTTGGATGATGAGCATAGTCATCAATAAGAATAAAATTAGATAATTGTGTAATTTCAAATCTTCTCCAAGAACCAAGATATTGAGCTAAGGCTTCAAAAGAAACATCATCATTAACTCCAAGAACTCTAGCAACTTTTAGGGCTGCTAAAGCATTAAGTATATTATAATCTCCTGGAACTTTTATAATCTTCCTTAATTCCTCTACTTCTTTGTCTTTTAAAGAAAACTCTACAGTATTTTTAAAACTAGCCTTAACATCATCCCTTTTAACCAAAGTACTATTGTCTTTTAAATGAGAAACAAATTCATTAAAAGCTTTTTCGATGTTTTCTAAATTAGAATAAAAATCTAAATGGTCTTCTTCTACATTAGTAATAACAGCAATTTCTGGCCAATAATTTAAAAACGAAGCTTCGTGTTCACAAGCTTCGATTAATAAATATTTTGATTTACCAGCTCTAAAATTAGAGTTATTAAATTCTTTAATTTTTGTTCCAACTATTACTGTTGGATCAATTCCAGCTTTAATTAAAATTAAAGCTAACATAGCAGTAGTTGTGCTTTTACCATGTGTTCCTGAAATAGCAATAGTAAAATATTCCTTGGTTAATTCTCCTAGACATTCGGGATAACTCATTGTTTTTAATCCCTTTTCTTTTGCTTCTTTTAATTCAGGATTATCTTCTTGAATTGCCGGACTAAAAACAACTAAATCAAAGTTTTTAATATTCTCTTTGTTTTCACCAATATAAACATTGATACCTTTTTCAATTAAATCGTCAGTAATGGCAGATTGACAAAGATCAGAACCAGAAACTTCCCATCCTTTTTCTAGATAAAATTTAGCTAAAGCAGAAACCCCTATTCCGCCTATACCAATAAAATATATTTTATTCATAAATTTAAAGGAAAAGACTTAAGGGTAGTATATGCTGCACCGCCTCTTTTAAGTTCACTTTCCATTACTTCGATTGAATTAACTTTAAAGGTTAGATTAATTTGTTCTAATTCTGGAATTTCTTCTTGAGGAATTTTCCTAAACTGCCACTGCTTTATTCTTCCTAAAGTAATATGGACATTAAACTCTTTGCTTCCACGATTAAACAATTCTTTTTCCATTGATTCTTGAAAAACTTTTAATTCTTTTCCTTTTTCTCCATTAACCCAAACCATTCTTGGATTATTATCTGGAGAATAAGTAATTGAATTTAAATTAATTTCAAATGGTTGTGTATTTTTTGTAATTGCTTCTAATTTTTCAAAAATGTATAATAAATCTTCTGTTTCGATATTACCCAAAAACAACAAGGTAATGTGAAGATTATTTTTCCTTGTCCACGTTACAGGACAAAAACCACTAAAATACGAAAAAGAATTTTCAGTCTTTTTCTGAATTTCCTCAAGTTTGTTCTTGGTGTTGTCTGGCAGATTAATAGCAATAAATACTCTCTTTTTCATACTTCAAGCATATCAAATTATTTAATATTGTTCAACAAAACAGCTTTTTTAAAAAGTATAAAATTTAGGAACACTGTGTCCAAATATATTATCGTTGGTTCAATTCTATATCTAAAAATACAATAAATCAAATTAATAAAAACTACATACTACTTTTTGATTCTAATATCATAATTAATCCTAGTAATCTTGGATCAAAATAATATTCTGTATTGTTCTTAGATATAATATCTAAAATTTCATCTTTTGATAGTTCTATAATCTCTATATCTTCAGCATCTTCTAATTTTTGATTTTTTGTTCGAACAACATCTCGTGCGCAAAAACCATACGCAAAACCGTTTGTAAGAGCAGAGCAAATAGGATATTTTGGTAGGACTTCCAGGGGCTTGTTAGTTGTATAGCCTGTTTCCTCTTTAAGTTCTTTTAAAGACAGCTCTTCAAGTGTAATTCCAGCTTCAACAATGCCTGCCGGTGTCTCAAGCACATACGCATTAATAGGAAGACGAAATTGTTTTATAAATACATATTTACCATCCTTCGTAATGGGCAAAATATATACAATATCAAATTTTTCTAACCATTCCCACACACGAATTCGTCCGCCAACAAAAAATTCAGTTCCCCATAATGTGGTAAACTTACCTTTATAAATTATTTTATTTTTTAGTACTTTAATATTCATAAATAAATATTATCACAAAAATCAGTAAAAGAAAAGCGCTAGTAATTAAAAATAATAGCGCTAATTAACATAATCTTACCGATAAAGATTCTTCCTTACAATAAGATCGTATGTTTTAAAGTCAACGAGGTGTTTGAATGGCGCTCCCTTTCGAATTGCATTACGCACATCTGTCGAACTACCAACAAACTCATCTTGCAAAATAATACACCGTTTTGGCAAAAATTTAATCTCAACAGGATATCCATTCCTTGGAATAATAAGAAAACCGAAGTTTTTCCAGACCAAAAGTCCTTCGGTCCATCTCCGCTGAATCAGATTGAGTCCCACTCTATCGTCTCTGACCAGACAATCCGATCCGACGGCATGCCAGAGCGCAACATCATGTGCCTGATACAAAGTCTCGAGATGATAGTCCGATGTAAAAATATCATCAATAAGGTTTCGCATATCGAGCACAATACGAGCAATACCAGCAAAAGCATTTTCTACCATACGCATTCGAAGATGGTTATCTACATAATTTTTATCGCCCCTTTGCCCACAGGGAATAACCACAATCTTATTAAAAAAAGGATTCTTAGCTATAGCTCTCACAATTTGCACATGATGCACGCATGGTGGATTGAAGCTCCCACCATAAAGTACGATATTTTTCATTTCATTCCTCCATTTTTCTTTGTGATAAGCATATCTTGATATATCAGATAATTAAGACCCGAATTATCAAGCGTATACAATGCATCGGTCAAATTATTCACCATTGGCTCTCCATGCAAATTAAAACTAGTATTCAAAAGTGCCGGAATGCCCGTTACACTAGCAAAGGATTCAATGAGGTCATAATAATCCGGCACAGCCTGACGAGTTACGACCTGTGGCCTTACTGTTGAGTCATATGAGTGTATCCCAGCAGCAATGTCATTTCTGAGCGTCTCTTTTGTCATAAACGCGACGGTCATGAACGGAGCTAATGTGACATCCGGTATTAGAATATAGTCTCGCACACCTCTATCTAGAATAGATAGAGAGAAAGGCATCCAAAAATCTCGATTCTTAATTGCCTTGTTGATTACCTTTATCGAAGATAGATAACGAGGGTGTGCGAGAATACTTCGATGTCCAAGTGCACGAGGCCCAAACTCTGCTTTCCCAAATACACGAGCAATAATAACACCCTTACTCAACAGCATAGCCACCTCTTTATTTGTGACCTGATGCTTCACGTTGTATTTAATAAGTAAAGATGCTTCATCAAAACATTCTTGAGTTATATCAAACCCCAAAAATGCATTCTCTAATGGGTTACCTCCCGCGTTTAAGCAATAACATCCACCGAGAGACAATGACTCATCTCCAGATCCAGGGCTGACGAACAGATTAGTAATACAGGGCAATTCGTGAATTACCTTGTTAGCCTTCACGTTAAGCGCGATACCGCCACTAATCACCAGATGCGAAATACCAGTTTCGGCGCAAAGCGTCATAATAAATGTCGCCAGTAATTCTTCTGTGAACTGCTGAACAGCGCCAGCGACATTATCGAAACGTTGATATTTAACTATCTCCGCAACACAATCAAAAAGATTGGCTGGCTTATTTCTGTACACAATTTTAGTGCCATCAACCTTCAAGATTTCATGAAATTGTGCCAACAAATCCTTTGTATGTGCATCTTTTGCGTAAGCCGCAAGGCCCATCACTTTATACTCGTCCTGGTCGGGACGCATACCAAGCAAAAGCGTCACAAGCTTATATATCTCACAAAGGACATTCTCCTTTGAATCAGAGACGGGTATTAAAACGTCGTTTACGACTTTCCAAACTGTCATGTTCCGCCCATCACCACCACCATCCATCGTTACAACAAGACAGTCTTGCTGACGAAATGGACTGGAATAATAGGCATAATATGCATGACATGTATGATGATCTAAAAACTCAATCTTATCTGGATTGACGCATAGATGTTCTGAGAGCATACGCACTTGTTCTCGCTGAAATAGTTGTTTATCTAGATCTGCATCCTTCAAAACTTCATCCGTAAGCCACCTAAAGTCAAAAAAATTATCCCGAGTATTAAACCGCGGACTATCACGTAACCAACGATAATACTCAAAACGTACATCAGACATTTCTCCAAAAGATCCACGATTCATCTGATAATGTCTGACATAGTCCGCATTGGTGAATGCGACCCTATGCCTGCTCTTAGTGAAAATACTCGGAAACCCTTTTGTTGTGTAAGCGATTCGATCGACGTTATCATTAGATAAATTAAGTATACGCGCCACATACGACAACGAATGAAACGGGTAGCCGATGTCGTTTTTCACTCGTGAGAATCTTTCTTCTTCACAAGCCATGATAATCTTGCCGTCTTTCATAACAGCACAAGAAGCATTGTGTCCTCGATGGACAGCTAACAGATATTTACTCATTAGAATACCTCTTTTGTTTATTAAAGAACTTCGCCCTGAGACCTTCCCAAGGCTTAATTAATATATAGCATATAGTTCCAATATACGCCAGATTCACACATAATACAATATCAAAACCATTCTTTTTAAAAAAATATTTAACCATGAAAATTGGACATCTCTTGCTTTCTGTTTAAATCCAGGAATTATGAATATTTTTTTACTCATATCAATATTAATGGTTTAGAATCTTTATCTCTGAAATATTATTGTTTTTAGCTAAAATTCTTGTTTCCTCGCCAATAGGAAAAGTTATCTTGGGATCAGTGTGTCCAAAATCAACGTTAACAATTACTGGTATTTTGTCTAACTCTCTTTTAGTTTTAATAATTTTTATTAATTTTTCGTTTGTCACATTACTAATATTTTGGAATCTACCAATAATTAAACCTTTAACTCCACTAAAACCAGACTGATGTATCATTGATTGTAGATCACGATCAAAAATTACTGGATTTGATAATTCATCATCCTCTATAAATAATATTGTGTTTGTAAGGTCTGGAAAATATTCTGTTCCTTGAAGTAAATTAAAAGTACAAAGATTACCACCCACAATAGTACCATTTGCTTCACCCTCATTAATAACTAAATAGCCACTGTTTTTAATTAGATTTCTAGCTTCCTGATTTTCATACCATACATCGTCACTCCAATTACTAGATGGCTCAACAAAAAATTCTTCTTCTGACAAAATACATTTTTTAAAATAATCTAGAGTATAATCAAAATATAGTTTTTGACCAAATGTTGAATAATGTGGTCCATAATAGTTTACTAGTCCTGTCTTATGATAAATTGCGCAGTTTAAAATTGTAACATCGGAATAACCACAAAATATCTTGGGATTATCTTTAATTATATCCCAATCTATATGATTTAATAATTGATTTGCATTGTAGCCACCAAGAACAGTAAAAATTGCTTTTACATTCTTATCTGAAAAAGCATCGTGTAAATCTTCTACTCTTGATTCAATGGATGATGATAAAAATTCATCCATCTCAGCAACATTCTTCCCAAAACTTACTTTTAAACCAAGTTCGGATAATCTTTGATTTGCAATAGTCTTGGTTTCTTCAGAAAGAAGGCTCATTGAGCTTGAAGTAACAATAACCCTTACTTCATCTCCCTTTTTTAATTTTTCTGGATATATTTTATTCATAAAATTATTATAACATAAAATACCCCCTTTACCAAACATGAATTAAAAGGTATATTTAAACCATGAAAATAGACCCACACTGTCACACTAATTATTCAGATGGCATTTCAACAATTAAAGAAATAGCTCTTGAAGCAAAAAAGAAAGGATTAGATGCTATTGCTATTACTGATCATAATTCAACACAAGGCTGGCCAGATGCAATTAAAGCCTCAAAAGAACTTAATTTTCCCATAATTCTTGGTGATGAAATTAACTCAAAGCAAGGAGAAATTATTGGATTATTCTTAAAAGAAAAAATTGATGGTAAACATAAAGAAGCTGAGTATGTAATGAAGGAAATAAAAAAACAAGGAGGTCTTGTTGTTATCCCTCATCCTTTTTATAAAGGATTTGGATTCAAAGAAGATTTAACAAAATATCTCGAACTGATTGATGCAATTGAAGTATTAAACGCAAAAAGACCCAATAAAGGTCCTGATAAAATAGCTCTTGAGTTTGCTATAAAACACAACTTAGCTGTAACTGGCGGATCTGATTCTCATTTTTACAAAACAGTTGGCAATGCCTACACTGAATGTGAAGGAAAAACAATAGAAGATTTTAAACAAGCCATATTAAATAAAAAAACAAAAGCAAAAGGTAAAAAATCAAACATTATTTATGCTCTAGCCCCATCTCTTTCTAAACTAGGCTTTAAAAAAAACAATTAGATCATTAAGAGATGTTAAAACTTTATCTGCCTTAGAAAAATTTTGATTCTTGGAAAACTCTTGAGGAATAGCAAAACAATATGCTCCAGCTTGCTTAGCTGACTCTAAACCATGTTCAGTGTCTTCAACTGCTAAACATTGATTTCCTTGTAATTTTAATCTTTTTATTGCTTCTAAATATATATCAGGAGCTGGCTTACCATTTAATACATCGTCTTTGGTAATTATAATATCAAACTTATCACATAAATCATTTTTTTTTAATTTACAAACAGATTCATTTTTTGATCCGCTTGTACAAAGACCAACTAATAACGAAGGATGATTAGCAAAAAAATCTAATGCTTCTTTAGCAAAAGGCATTAATTCTAAATCATCATCATCTTTAAACCATTGTAATAATATCTTTTCTTTTTCTTTTTCAATTTCTCCTAATTCAATATCTAAATTATGTTCCTCAATAATACTCTTTTCTACTTCCAGAGCGGTTTTACCGATATATTTAAAATAATCTTTGGGATCAATAAAAATACCTCTTTTTTCTAAAACATCGTTCCAAGCTTTTAATTGGTAGGCCTCTGTTTTATAAAGAGTTCCATCTAAATCAAATAATATTGCTTTAATATTTTTATTCTCCATTAAAGTATTCTATTAAATCTTTTAAAGAATTACAAATCATATCTGCTCTTGAAAAGTCTTGCTTTAAAGAATATTCATTGGGAATTGAGACACAATTTAATCCTGCGGCTTTTGCTGCTTCAAGACCATATTGAGTATCTTCTATTGCTAAACATTCTTCTTTAGGCAACTCAATTAATTCTTGAGCTTTTAAATAAATATCTGGAAAGGGTTTACTTCTTTCTACATCACTTCCAGCAACAATAATAGGAAAATATTCTATTAATTCTGCATTTTTTAACTTTAATATTATTTCTTCTCTTGGGCCACCGGAACATAAAGCTATTTTAAAATTAGAAGAAAAAAACTCAACAACTTCTTTAGCAAAAGGCATGTAATTTAATTTCTTTTCCTCAAACCATTTTATAAGTAATGGTTCTTTTTTAGAAAGAAGCTCTCCTTCTTTTAAATTTAAATTAAAGTCTTTAATTATTTCTTTATCTATTTGTTTTCCATTCTTTCCAGCATAATCATAATATTTTTCTTTTGTTAGCTCTATCCCCAATTCTCTTAATGGAATTACCCATCCTTGCCATTGATAATACTCTGTTTCAAGTAATACGCCATCTAGATCAAAAATAATTCCTTTAATTTTTTCTTTGTTCATATTTTATCTACTTACTAATATTCCCCCTAAAACAATTAAAATTGCCCCACTTATTACTTTTATTCTTTCATCTGCTGCTGGAACCTCATGAAGAAAAGACAATCCAATTAAAACAGCTATTAAAGTATTGGTATTATAAAGAGGAACTAATTTTGCTGCTTCTGCTCCAGAAGAAAAAGCTAAAAAAGTAAACACCATTCCTAGCGCCCACAATGCCCCTTGTCCAAAACCAAATAAAATAACTTGCCAATTAATATTAACACCTGATTTATTTAATAAAAACAAAATAATAAAAATAATTAATGCAAGCAAAGAAGCTCCTATTAATTTATAATTTAAACCTAATGGAGATTTAATTAAAAAATATCCTAAGAAAACTATACTAATTCCAGCAAACATCAAAAGAGAAGACAAATCTGGTTGTATTTTTAAAAACTTATCTGAAGTAACTATTTTAGAAAAAATAGAATATGTTCCCCAAAAAAGAGCACTTGTTAAACCATAAATTAACCAATTAGACATAAATTTGTTTTATAATTATATTTCAATAGTAACATAAAAATAAAAAAAAGAGCAATAGCTCTATAAAATTGAATCAATTCTTTTAATTACCGCAATTGATGGCGGTGAAGAAAAAACCCAATCAGCTCCTGCTCTATAAAATTCTTTATGCTTTTTTTGGGGTGCACAAACCCCAATGGTTATGGCTGGTAAATCCATGTCTCCAACCGAATCGCTCAAGAAGAATATTGGTACATCGGGATAAATATTCCCGATATATTCAATATGATCACTCTTACTTCCGCTTTCTCTGCCAAGGATAGCAAAGAAATAATATGACAGGTCTTCTTTCGCTGCCCAAGGCTTAATAATACTAGCCTCTGTTGAAGAAGAAATCACACTTTTAAATATGAGTTCTTCTGAAAGCTCAAGGGCTGGTCTAAGAGTTGGAAATGTCTTTGGATTTCCATAAACCTCTGTGATTTTTCTTTTGTGATACTCTTCTGCACACTCCTGTAATTTCTTAACAGGTTTGTCCGGAAAAATAATCTCAAGCTGCTTGTCAAAAGGAACACCTGTTGTTGCAAGGTATTTTTCACGAGCAACCATAAAATCCATACCAAAATGTTTTTCAATCATTCTGGCTGCAAGATCAGCATGAGAAGGCATGGTGTCCACATCGGTTCCATCCCAATCGTGCATAATAATAGCTTTCAGCTTCATTTAACACCTCAAAAATTGGTAAATTACCAATAATAATATACAATATTATAACGTTAATGTCAAGACTTTCTTAAAACCAACAGTATATTAAAATCATACCAATCAATTTTTGACTTAAAGTTTTTTTTAATATTGTTTTTAAATATTTTTAATGATTCTTTAAAATCATCGGCCGAATACAAAACAAACGTAGAATAATGCCTATTTTCTGCAAGAAAAACAAGTTTTTCAAGATTAGACGATCTTTTATATTTAAATTCTTTGGTTGAATCTATTTTAAAACCACCAACCCCATTAATGCAACTAATAATATCTGAGAGATTATAAAGTCTTGTTTCTTTTTCATTAAATTTAGGAAAATATTGTCCCCATATATTTTTTTTGTTTTGCTCTCTTGTTCTACTGTATAAAAAAATATAACCATTCTTTTTTAAAATATTCTTAGCACTATTTAAAAATTTAGACAAGTTAAAATGATGAATTGCATTAAAGGTAACTATTGCGTCTAAATAATTTTCTTTAAGTGGAATATTTTCAGCGGGAGAATTAATCGTTTTATATTTTAAAACATCTTTTTCTAAAAAAAACTTGTTTAAACTATTAAGCATGTCTTCGTTAGTATCTATACAATATAAAATTTCTATATTACTTAAATGTTTCAAAAATAATTCATCGTATCTTCCATCTCCGCACCCCACATCAGCAATTTTTAAGTTTTGTATATTAGATAAAATTTTTCCTATATATAAAACAGGCTCTATATCAGTAGTTCTTATATTTTTATAAATTGAAGCTACATCACTAAAATGTTCCCCTATTTTCATTTTATTTATTAATTTTGATTGCCGAATAAATTCTCTGAATAGCAGTAATGTTTCCTAAAACAGCAATTAAAATAATAATATATGCCGTATAAATAAAATTAGGATAAATTAAACCCAAAATTAAAGCTATAAAAATCAAAATTAATCTCTCTCCTCTTGATAATATTCCCCCTTTTAGTTCTTGATTAACTAATTCTTTTTCTTTGGCTGCTGCTTTTGCATACGTTGTTACGATTGAACCAAATATTGCTAAAAATATCCAAACATAGGCTGGGAAATATATTGTTGGCAACGGTAAAAACAATAACCCAAAAAATATCATTCCTTCGACATATCTATCAAAAATAGTATCTAAATAAGCTCCAACTTTTGTTGAAATATTTCTATTTCTTGCCACTGCCCCATCAATAAAATCTAAAAATGCTCCTATAAAAAAGAAAATAATCGATAGTCCTAAGTTCTGCATCATCATATAATACATTCCAATTAAAGCAAAAACTCCTGATAGATAGGTATACCCATTAGGAGTAATTGGAAACAAAGAAAAAAACTTACCAACTATAATCTCTACTGATTTAAACCAGTGTCTTTTTGTGTCTAACATATATTTATAATTTTTGTAATAATTCTTCTGTAAACTTTTTCATTTTTCTCAATTCTTCTTTTCCTTTGTCTGTTGTACTAAAAGCTTTTTCTCCTTTATACTTTTCTGTTTGAACGTATCCTTGAGATCTTAATCTAAATAAAACAGCTTTGATTAACAATTCGCTTGGAAGAAATCCAAACTTATCAAAAATTAATCCAGAAACTTCTTTGTCTTGCATTTCTCTTTCAATACCTAAAGACAAAATATATATCCAAAGGTTTCCCCTTGTAATTGTTTCAGTAAACCTATTTAATGGTTCCATAATATTTTTATATTATTGTATTAAACATATTATCTTTCTCTTTTTCCTGCAATAAATTCTTCAATCATTTCTCTTGCCTTTTCATCGGTAAATTGTTTGTAAGGATGTTTCATGAAATATGCTGAAGGAGAAAGTAAGGTTCCACCAATTCCTCTGTCCAATGCAATTTTTAACAAACGAATTGCATCAATAACACAACCAGCAGAATTTGGAGAATCTTCAACTGATAATCTCAATTCTAATTCAACTGGTACGTCACCAAATTTTCTTCCTTCTATTCTAATAAAACAAACCTTATTGTCTTTCAAAAAAGGAACCCAATCAGATGGACCAATATGTAAATTATCATAACTTAGTCTTTTACCCAGCTCTGATTCAACTGCTTCTGTTTTAGATAATTTTTTTGATTTTAGTCTATCTCTTGACAACATGTTTAAAAAGTCAGTATTTCCTCCAAAATTTAATTGATAAGACTTATCAATCACTACTCCTCTTTGAGCAAATAAATGAGATAATACTCTGTGAGTAATTGTGGCCCCTACTTGTGATTTAATATCATCTCCAATACAAGGAACTCCTTTGTCCTTAAATTTCTTTTCCCATTTTTCATCAGAACAAATAAAAACTGGCATACAGTTAATAAAAGCAACCCCTGCATCTAATGCTGCTTGAGCATAAAATTCAGTAGCTTTTTGAGAACCAACTGGCATGTATGATACTAAAACATCAGCACCTGATTTCTTTAATTCATTAACAACATCAACTGCTTTCTTTTTATCAGGCGTAAAAGTTTGTTCTTCTGGATAATTTTTCATATGATCAGCTACTCCATCTAAAATTGGTCCCATTTTAACAATCACCCCTGTCTTGGGAATATCTTTACAAAAAACTTTTGTACAGTTTGGTTTTTCAAAGATAGCCTTAGAAACATCTTTACCTACTTTTCTTTTATCAACATCAAAAGCAGCTACAATTTTAATATCAGATACTTTGTAGTCACCCACAACATTATGCATTAGTCCAGGAACTAATTCATCGTCATCTTTAATATCTTTATAATAATAAATACCCTGCACTAAAGAACTGGCGCAGTTCCCTACTCCAGCAATAGCAATCTTAATTTCTTTTTTAGTTTTTGCCATAAATAATCTTTATTTATAATTATATTATTTTATTTTACAGCTGTAAAATAGTTTGTCAAGTTAAGTTTCCACATTATATTCTATATTCTATTAAATTTAAAATTATTTGTTTCTTCAAGAATCTCAATACTGGCAATAACTGATGGATTATCTGTACTCATCAACTTAAACTTATCTCCGTATCTTTTAGCCAAGGAAGTAAGAAATTCATCTCCCCAAGAAGGAGAAAAAGTTATAACTCCGTCAAAATCAATTATCACTTCTTCTTCCTCTCTAATATTTTTTAATGATGACTCAAAAGCAGCAAGAGCTTCTTTTCCTGATTGTCTTGAAATAAGAATTGTTCCAAATTTTTTAATTTCTATTTTCATATTTTTTAAAATTTAATTATAGCAATGCATCCTCTAATAAATTGTTTAGATTTTTTAATATCAATATCGACATTTTGTTTAATTTCTAATTGATAATCTCCTGATTGAAAAAAGAAATCTATTGAGTTTTTTAAAATAATTTTTCTTACGAACTTTAACCCATTTCCCCTTTCTTCTGGAGATCTTCCAGACACTACTTCTGTAAAAGCAACTCTTAAAGCATCTCTATAATTATTTAAATCTGGTTTTATTCTTTGTAGGGTTTTAAGGATTCCTTGTCCACGATCAGCCAAAACTATTTCTTTTTTATTGATATCGTATCCAAAAAATATTCCAGGTATATCTGGCCAATTACCAAGATTATGATCAAAAGAATTATTTCCTATCTCTCCTGTTATTGCCACCAAAAGAGATAAAATGTTATTAAAACTATTTTTCTTGATTAAAGCGTTTTGCATTTTTTCTAATCTCGATTGAAATATAAAGCCATCTTTACAATAAAATGTATCTGGAATTTCGGTAGATGTTTCCAAGGATGCCCAATCAAAAGCTATGGTAGATAATTTGTTCAAAAAAATATCAATATCCTTTTCAAAATAATAACGAATATTATTCTTTCTTATTGCTATTAATTTTCCTGACTTGTCCCAACGTCGCAATGTGTCTACAGAGACTCCTAAACGCATAGCTGCTTCACCTATAGATATTAAAGACTCTGGTTCCATTTTATTAAATATTATAATTATTGTATTATTATAGCATACCTATGCATTAAATTGCAATACCTATGCATTTTAACTAAAAACTAATTAAATGAGCCTTCTTTTTTAATCTTCTTAAGAAGCTTTTTGATTTCATTTATAATATTATTCTGACTCATATAATATCTTAACTAAGTCTTCAGCTTTTATTCCTTTTCCTTTATTATCTCTTATAGCATCAAAAACAGTATACTCTTCTTTTTCTAAAGCCTCTTTTTTTAATGGTCTAATCTCTAGTACGTCTTTTTTTTCTATTATATAATTATCTGTAGCAAAATTCTTTCTCCATTTTGCTGGAATTGTTATTTGCCCTCTACTTGTTGCTTTAACTATTATTTTCATATATTTTCTTATTTACTTATTATCGCGCAAAAACAAAATTGTCAAAAATTTGACTACTAAAATCAAATACATTAAGATTAAATAATGCAACCAATAGAAAGACTAAAAAAACTAAACACTAAAGAAAATCTCTGGATCTACATTCTTATACTTTTAAAGAAAAACTCTGCTTATGCCTGGGAACTTCCCTCTTTGATTGAAAAAGAGTTTGGTTTTAGACCTGGCAATATTACTCCTTACAGAGTGCTTTATCGCCTAGAAGCAGAAAACCTAGTAAAAAGCAATTTAAAAGACAGAAGAAGAACTTATCAAATAACCGAAAAAGGCTTAAAAGAACTAAAAGAAGTTAAAAATTTTTACGAAAACATTATTAATAAACTATGAAAGAAAAAAAAGAAACTGATATTCAAGAGGTAGTTAATCATTTTTTTTCTACAAAAGGATTGTCTTTAGAGCAAATAAAAGAAGACGCTAAAAAAAGAAAGATCATTTATTCTAGATATACTAGACCAGCCAAAGAATTAATTGAGTTAGCTGGTTCAGTTAAACAAGCCAAAAAAGCAATAACAATTGTGGCTGATTGGGCAAAATCAAGAAAATTAGATTATTCTATTGAAACAGTCTTTAAAAAATGGCTAGAGCTTGACAAATTAAAGCCAAAAGAGATAATAAAAAAACCTTATTATAGAAATCAACCCATGGTCTGGTCACAAACCAAAAGAAAATGGTTTGTTATTGATGACGGCGGAGAATGGCTCGAATTCGCCGATAAAGAAGATAAAATTGAATGGAAAAAAGAATAACATGTTATCATATTCAGAACTAGAAAAAGGAAAAATAATAGTAATTAACGATCAGCCTTATGAAATCATCGATGCTGTTAATACTTTTAAAGGAAGGGGTCATTCCTATCTTCAAGCTAAATTAAAAAATTTAATCAATGGAAGTATTGTTGCTAGAAGCATTCAACCAAGAGATTCTTTTGAAGAAGCAGAAATTGAAAAAAAAGATGCTAAGTTTATTTATCAAAATAAAAACAAGTATGTTTTTTCAGAAACAGACAATGCTTCAAAAAGATTTGAATTAACAGAAGAACAGATTGGAGATAAGTGCAAATTTCTTAAAGCAAACGAAAAAGTAGAAACCATTGTTTTTAATGATAAAATTATTAATGTAATTTTACCAATTAAAGTAAAACTAAAAGTAACTGAAGTTGCTCCTGGAGTTAAAGGAGACAGAGCCCAAGGAGGAGCAAAAGCAATAACCATTGAAACTGGAGCAAAAATAAATGTGCCTCTTTTTATTGAAGAGGGAGACATTATTGAGATTAATACTGAAAGTGGAGATTACGTTAGAAGAATTAATGAATAATTATTCTCTGTTTTTAAAAAATAAGTTACAAAAACAATGACCGTCTTTTTCTATTTCTTCTAAATGATAAATGCAAGGACAAATTATTTTCTTGTCATTTTTTTTATCATTAGTCATTTTCCTGCAAGGACAATATTTTTTACCAAATTGCTGTTCTCTAATAATTAAAGCTCTGCAAACACCCTCAACAACTTTTTCATTAGGGTTTAATTTAAAACCCTTTTTTTTAGCGTATGCTTCGTATTTTTTAATTAATTTTTTGGTTTCTTCTTTCATTTAAATATTTGAATTTAACCAATCTTCAATGTCTTGTTTTTCTCTAAGACCAATAAAACTACTTTTAATTTCTCCCTTAAAAAATAAGACAACTGTGGGGATTCTATCTATTTGAAAATTATTAGCAGTTATTGGATTTTGATCAATGTCCATTTTTAAAACCAGTATTTTATCTTCAAATTCTTTTTGTATTTCTTCAATTATTGGAGAAAGCATTTTACAGGGAGGACACCATTCTGTATAAAAATCAACCAAAACCGGCTTTTCTCCGTTTATTATTTCCTCAAAATTATTGTCTGTTATTTTTTCCATATACTTTTCTTTTTAAGTAAGCTAACATAAATTAAAGGCGAAATAAACACTAATCCATAATCAAGCCAAAAATAAATATAATTAAAGGTTTGATCAACAAATTTTACAGTAACAAAATAATCAAAAAACAATACAATACTTAACCAAACAATAGAATAAACAGATGCTTGCTTAATATTTTTCACCTTCAAATAATTAACAAACAAAACTGCCATTACTCCTGAAAGTATGGGTATTAAAATTTTAATTAAATCGTATTGATTATATATTCCTGAAGATAAAAACATAAGATCAAACATTATTGCCCAAAGTAAAAAACCAGAGATTAATGCCTTTAAAAATGTTTTCATGCTTACCTTTTATTATTATATAATTATTATACCTTTTTTCAAAAATAAAGGCAAGAAAAAATGAGCTTATTGCTCATTATTATTTTCTTTTTTCTTTTTAGCCCTTACTGAGATTCCTTTCTTTTCTATCCTTTCTTCTAGCCAAGGATTAATTCCTTTGTTTTCGATTTTTTTAAATCCTTTCAATACTATCGGCATTAAAGCCTGAGTTACCTCCCTTTCATCCATTTTTCCATCTAGTCTAATCTCAAAACCATTAATTTCTCCTTTTTCGAATGCTTTAAATACATCTTTATAGCAACCAATAAATGGTCGCAATACCATGTTCTCCCACATTCTATTGAGAAATTCTATTACATTGTGACAGTCACGACAAGCTAAAGCTATTCTTTCATTTTCTCCGTAAACAGCTCTTTTATAAATATGATGTTCTGTTATCTGTATGTTTTCCCGTCCACAATAAGGACAAGTTCCAATTTTATATGTTTGGCCATTGTTTTCATTACCATTAATACTGCCGTTGCCATTGGTATTCTTTTTCTTTCTTCTGCCCAAATAATCACCCGTCTTTAAATTTAAAATTGCCAACTACATTATATCAATATTTTAAAATTGTGCAAATCTAACCATTGCTTTAAAGATTTTAATAAATTTTCTTTTTCATATTTTGGTTTTGGTAAAACTTTCCAATCTCCAAATTGACTTGGTTCTTGTTCTTGTCTTCCGCTTCCTAAAAAATAATCATTAAACTTAAAACTACCCCCAATTATTTTATCACTTAATTTTACCCATACAGCTGGTATTCCATATGCTTCTGCAATAATTATACCATGAAGAGAACTTGAAACTATCATGTCGCACGAACAAATCCTATCTATTGTTTCTAAGGGATCATTTTTAACATCAATTACATAATTTCCCTTTAATCTTTCATCATTAACATCAATATAATGTGGCACAAAACCTATTTTATGTCTTTCTTGTGCTTTAGGAGTATAAACATCTGGCATTAATATTGCTGGATCTCCAAAAACATTTGGAACTTCACAACCCTTAAATCTTTCCTTTGTTTTTGGTCCCCGAACAGCTAAAACTTTTATTCCTTTTGGTGCTTGAAAATCATTATCACTCATTACTCCTGATCCCCAAACTACATCATTTTCTTTTGATACAAATATAACACTTCCAATGGCTAGTAATTTTTCTTTGTCATCTTCGCTTGCTTTCTCAAACAAAACACCAAGCCTTTCAAAAAGTATTGGTGTCAACATGTCTCCAAAGTTTCTATCTTGATTAAGCCAATATAATTTTATTTTATTCATTAACTTCTTTTTTAATCTCTTCGAATTCGTTTTCTACTTTTTTTAGTCTTTTTTTCAAATCTTTAATTATCTCCATTCCTTCTTTAACTTTTTTTAAACCTAATTCAACATCAAGGTCTTCTTGATTTTCAAACCATTCAATAATTTGATTAAGTTTTTTAAGATTTTGATTTAAGTTTTCTTGTTTCATTTAAGCTTGACAAATAATTAATTAAATTATACCATAATTACAGAATCACCACTAAAGAACACCTCTTCAGGTTCTGTCCTTGAGCGGTGTTTTTTGATACTTTAATTTAGATGTTAAATTATCTAAAAAAACTATTTTACTTTTTGCTGCTTTTCTTAAAAGGATTGAACATTTTTCTTTATTGGGACTAATAACCATTTTCAGTTTTTTATTTAAAAAAAGATAATCAACTAAACAGTAAAAATCTCCATCACTAGTAATTATAATTGCTTTATCGTAGACATCAATATCTATCATTACTTGTAAAACTAAGTTTGCATCAACATTTCCCTTGGCTTTTCCTTCTCCATCCTTCATAACTGATTTAAAAATAAGAATATAGCCTATTTCTTGAAGTACTTTATATAAATTTTGATTCTCTGGTAAATAACCAATAAACATGTATGCTTTTTGCACGCCGTATTTTTCTTTAAGATATATTCTAAATTTTTTATAATCTAACTTCCAGCCAAGCCTCTCAATGCCAAGATGTAAGTTTTGACTGTCAATAAAAGCAAAATTTTTCTCTTTATTTATCATAAATTCTTCTTACGCAATCCTTTTGTTTTTACTTCTGTATTTATTATACCATCGACTACCTGCAAGTCAATCAAATCATTTTCTTTAACTGAATTAATTGACTTAATAATTTTTCCTGACTTTCTAATAATTGAATAACCCAAAGCTAAATTTCTTTCTGGGTTATTATTGCTAATAATATTTTCTGCATTATTAATAACTGCTTTTAAATTATTAATCTTGTTTTCAATAATCCTTGGTAAAGTTTCCTTGATTTTATACTCTAACAAATTAACTTTTTCAAAAAAAGAAGAGAAAAAAGAAAAAATTGTTGTTTCTTTTTCTTTAATTTCCCATTCTAATCTTTGCCAAGAATTATTTAATAAATTAGCTGCTGCGGTAGGGGTTGAAACCATTTTATCGGCCATTAAAGCTAATAAAGGAACATCTTTGTCATGCCCAAGAGCCACAATAACTGGAATAGATAATTTAGAGACTTCCTTTATTAAAACCTCGTTATTAAAGGCTAAAAACGACTCTAAAGAGCCTCCTCCTCTCATTATGACCAAACAATCAAGTTCTTGTTTTTTAATGGTTTTAAGGGCATTTAATAGGTCTTTAACAGCTTCAATCCCTTCCACCCTAGAATCTACTAATTTTATCTTAAAACCATAACAACCTAGATTATTAAGGAAGTCGTTAATAACTGCTCCTTCTTTAGAAGTAATTACTCCAATTTTACAAGGATAATTAGGAATTGCTTTTTTTCTAGATTCTTCAAATAATCCTTGTTTTTCTAATTTACTTTTTAATTCTTCGTATTGTTTTTTTAATTGCCCCTCCCCCATTAATTCAACAGAAGAACATTTAAAATTAATACGCCCTGTTGGTTTATACACGTCAGCATAACCAAAAACTTTTACTTCTATGCCTTCTTTTAATTCTACTCCACAAAAACGATAAACAGAACTCCAAATTACACAACTAAGTACGCTCCCGTCTTTTTTATCTTTTAAAGAAAAGTACACGTGACCTGATGAGGCTCTTTTGAGCTCAGTAACTTCTCCAGCTACTTTTGTTTTACACGAAGAAAGAAGCGTATTTAATATATCTAAATACGCTGAAACTGAAAAAGTATTCTTTTCTAATGTTTCTCTTAAAAATGACTTATTTTCTTTCATGTTTTATTTTTGCCATAACTGCATTCTTTCTGTAATTACAATAATCACAATCAGGATTCATTTCAGGAATATTATCATTCATTAAACACTCTTTAATGTCAAATAATGTTTTTTCAATCCAAGACGTATCTCCTTTGTATGGAATTACTTTAATATCAAATTCTAGTTTTTTATCAAAATATGGTTTTCCTGCATCTCCATTACAATAAACAAAATATCCTACTGGAGAAACCTTAAATCCATTTTGTTTAAATAACCATTGATATATTTCCATTTGTCTTTTATATCCTTTTTGCCATTCAGCATCTAAATTTACTTCACTCTCTTTTGAGGTCGCCTTATAATCAACAATAATTAATTCTCCCTCAGGATTAATCCAAACATCATCAATTGCTCCAGTAATTAATAAATTAGTTGGTTCATGTAAATACTCAATTCCTTTAAAAGTATTTCTCCATGTATCCATTCTCTCATCTTGATAAGGAATAGCATCAACACCAAATTCTTTAATTAAAGGATGTGGGGTTTTTTCTTTTCTATGTAAATCAAATTCTTTTTTTAACAAAGAATCAACCGCACTATTTAAAGTAAAAGGAAAACCAGGGGGTCTTCCCACCCTTAATCTTCTGTCAAGATAAAAACACTGTGGACAATCCATAAACAAATCAATCTTTGATCTGCTTAGTTTAAAAGATTTATCTGATTGAGGATCAAATATATTATTTGATTTTTTGTAATATTGAGACATAAAAATAATAATATGATTATATGATCACATTAACACAAAAAATACAAAAAACAAAGAATCAACTAATTAATGTTCCAAAATCCTCTCCCTTTAATGCTTTAGATACTTTGTCTAAATTCTTAACATTAAAAACAATGATTGGTTTTTTCTCGTCCCAACACAATGCAAAAGCAGTAGCATCCATTACTTTTAATTTCTTATCAATTGCTTCTTTGTAGCTTACTTTTTTATACATCTTTGCATCATTAAATTCATCAGGGTCTTTATCATAAACACCATCAACATTGGTTGCTTTTAAAATTAAATCTGCATCTAATTCACAAGCTCTTAAAGCAGCAGCTGAATCAGTAGTAAAAAATGGATTTCCTGTTCCTCCGGCGAAAATAACGATATTTCCTTTTTCTAAATATTTAATTGCTTTTTTTCTATTAAATAGTTCTCCAACAGAATCCATTTTAATAGCTGTCATTAGTCTTGCCTCAGAACCAATTGCTTCTTGTAGTCCTAGTCCATTGATAACAGTGGCAAGCATTCCCATATTATCTGCTTCTACTCTATTAAATTTTAAATCTTTTGCTCTGCCTCTAAAAATATTACCTCCACCAATTACAATTCCTAATTGAATCTTATTCTCTTTTTTAATCTTTAAAATACTTTTTGCAATTTCTCTATATGCTTGCATATCCACCCCACTTCCATTTTTTCCTCCAAACACTTCTCCGCTAAATTTTAAAATAATTCTTTTATGTTTCATTTTTTTAAATATTATTTATTATTAAAATGATTCTTCTGAGCCCCAAGATGCTGTTGGTTCAGAGGGGGTGTATTTGCGAACTAATATCCAATAAACGCGAAAATCGCATTTATTCACCGTGGATGTCCCGATCGAAATTTTATCAAAAGATGAAGGAGATCCAGACGCCCAATCAAGATTGGATGCTGAACCCAATACACCGCGAGTATCCTTATTCAAAATAGCAACATCTTGTTTTAAGTCTGACGTCCTTACTTTTAATTGCCAGATACGATCATAATTGGTTGGGTTAGTGTCCCAAAAATCAGTCTGTGCACCTGCTACAGACTTTCTATATCCTGATGAAGGTTCATCATACGCTATAATTAAAGAAAATATGGCCGAATTCCCTATGTCTCTTGCTGTGATATTAGCATAATCATAATTATACCAGTTGACAAGCAGGTTTCTTGATTCGAGAATGAAATCACCAGAATTCCACGGGCCTACATTTTTATAAACTACATAAGATGCGCTGGTACTGGCATCATAAACTCGTAAATAATCGTTCACAACAGAAAGTGTTCCAGTATCCCCTGTCCATCCGCTTGTAGAATTACACGGATCAAAAAACTCAAAAGTATTCTCTCCATTAGAAACTGCTGTTGTTTCTGAACTATTATCATAATAAAGGTAGAGGG
>Ga0265294_10002988_pt1 | contig 21976 bp, 22 predicted proteins | sample MunlanPumphouse3_FD_192504 | JGI IMG/M metagenome (GOLD analysis project Ga0265294, IMG submission 192504) | Groundwater microbial communities from a municipal landfill in Southern Ontario, Canada - Pumphouse #3 | ecosystem: Environmental > Aquatic > Deep subsurface > Groundwater | place... | reverse complement strand
TCATGAACCACAAACAATGACCGATTATACACTGACAATATCCTTCACGGAAAATTTTAAGGCTCAGGCGGCATCGATGCCGTTAAAGGACATTGCTCAAGTGATTGTCGAAAAAAATGGGGGGGGGTAAATGTTGATCATCATGGAAACCGGCGAAAGCTGGAATAGTAGAACTATTTCACCGGGAAAGCGATATGTAAAATTTCTGTCTATCATATGTCTGGTAATCCAGGCATGGGTATGGATGCTTGTCCTGCCGGCTTCACCACAGGCCTTCACAACCGCCGATGCCCGGTCAGGCATCCCCCAAACCTTTTCTCCTCTGGTCAAAACGGCCAGTCCGTCGGTAGTAAACATCAGCATCGTAAAAACCATAAAGGGCACCCGAATGCCTTCCCTTCCATTTGCGCCGGATGATCCCATGAGAGACTTTTTTGAACAGTTTTTCGGCGAGCAGATACCCGAGGATTTTAAACAGCAAAGCCTCGGAACCGGTTTTATAATCGATCAGGAAGGCTTCATTTTAACCAATAATCACGTGGTTGAAAAGGCCGATGAAATCAAGGTGATACTGGCCGACAGCAGAGAATTTATCGCCCGGGTTATCGGTCGGGACCCGAAGACAGATCTGGCGCTCATCCGCATTGAAGATGATAAACCCTTGCCCGCCCTGCCGCTGGGAGATTCGGACAAACTCGAAGTCGGGGACTGGGTCGTTGCCATCGGAAATCCATTCGGCCTGGGCAATACGGTGACATCCGGCATTGTCAGCGCCAAGTACCGGCATCTGGGGGTTCAATCCTACGACAATTTTATCCAGACAGATGCATCCATCAATCCAGGGAACAGTGGCGGGCCGCTTCTGAATATATCCGGAGAAGTGATCGGGATCAATTCCGTCATCTTCTCCCAGAGCGGTGGTAACATCGGTATCGGTTTTGCCATTCCCATCAATATGGCCAAAGCGCTCATTCCCCAACTCAAAAAAGGTAAGGTGATCCGGGGCTGGCTGGGTGTTATCATTCAACAGATAACTCCTGCCCTGAAAGACAAACTCGGTCTCAAGAATGAACTCGGTGCACTGGTATCTGATGTACCCGCAGGCGGACCGGCTGACAAAAGCGGTATCCAGCGGGGGGATGTCATTTCATCCTTTAACGGAAAATCCGTCACAAGCTCCCGGGACCTGCCCGCTATCGTAGCAGCCACGCCTGTCGGAAAAACAGTGGAAGTTGAAATCATCCGAAAAGGCCAACTGAAAACCATCCAGGTCACCATCGAAGAAATGAATGAGCAGGGAGAAGAAGGACCTGCCCCAGCCGTTAGAGAAAAGTCGGCCGGGCTTGGCATGAGGGTAGAAGCACTCACACCGGAGATCTCAAGTAATTTTGGCCTCACGCAAACAACCGGCATTATTGTCGTTGAAGTGCAACCGGATTCTCCGACTGAAAATGCCGGCATCATGGCCGGCGATATCGTCCTTGAAGTCGATCAGGTCCCGGTAAAAAATATCGATGATTTCTACCAGAAGATCAAACCGCATACCGCCGGGGATACCATCCTTTTTCTGATTGAGCGTCAAGGCATCACTCAATACGTAGCGCTTGGTATTCCAAAATAATTCGAAGGGCCTCGGCAAGACCGTGCAAGTGAGTGTCCGTCCAGAAATGAGATCGTTTTTTCAAGCTCAAGGAAGGCGAAGATTTTAACCAGAGGAATACATTGAGGATTTTGAGGATTAAAACCTGAGTCTGACGCAGAAATTGAGAAAAACAGCCTTTTCTGGATGGACACAAGTTATTCCTGCCGAGGCCCTGTCATGCTGGAAGAAGGGCTGAAAAAGTCGATGTTAAACCGCCATCATTGGGTTACGACGATTCTCGGGCTGCTATTTGCCGTCATCTCGTGTTCCGGAAAAAATCCGGCCGATATCAGGATGATTAACGGCCGATTAAGCCCCTGCCCGGATACGCCCAACTGCGTATGCAGCGAAGATGAAGGCAGATCATCTTTTATTGAACCGATAGCCTTCAACGATGCAGCAGAAATCTCATGGGAAAGGGCAAAAGCCGTCATACAGCAGATGGGCGGAAGCCTGAAAACCTCAGAAGACGGTTATCTTCGGGCGACCTTCACGACGAAGGTTTTCCGGTTTGTGGATGATCTGGAACTGCGGATGGATGATAAAAAAAAAGTTTTTCATGTGAGGTCGGCATCCAGAGTCGGACATTCGGATCTGGGTGTTAACAGAAGGCGGATAGAGAGGCTTCGGGCCGCATTCAACCTGGAGCAGAAATCAACAAACAGAAAGGAAAAAGAACCATGATCACAAAAAAAACCATTTTACTGACCGTATGCATGGTACTGGTCTCATCGGTGCTCTTTGCCAAACAGTACAAAATGAAACCCGACAGCAAGGCCATGATGGAACACAGGCAGCAAATGATGGCCGAAATGCAGGCCATGGACAAGGCCCTTGACGAGAAGGTGGCCCGGATGAACGCGGCAACCGGCGAAGACCGCCTGCCTGCCGCCATCGATGTCATCAATGAGTTTGTCTCTCAGCACAAAGTCATGCGGGAGAAGATGATGCGCATCAATGAACAGGAAATGATGCGCATGCAGGAGCATATGGGCGAAGGAATGCCCGGAAAATCCATGATGCAGAAGGAAGCGGAACCCGTCGTCCCTCAGGAGTGATGGCCCGGCAGCTTGAATTTCATAGTAACCTCACCGGTGGCCCGGTCGATATGGATCATTTTTTTCTGATCGCCCGCCGGTATCACCTTCTGTCCGGTCGCCATTTCAAACAATCCGGCAATAAACTGCATGCCGGTGTTGAACACCTCTTCCACCTTTTCTGCGGATTGCACCGGCGGTCGGGATTCGGACTGAGTCGGTCTGTCCGGTTTGCCCGCCTCATCTGCGCGCGCATCGACCGCAGGCAGCGGATCATCGGCTGTTTCCGGTTCTTCTGAGTCATAGGCCAGGGGCGGGTCCTGTTCCTTGAGCACTTTGGGATTTAAATAATGCGGCGTGTCTTCAGGCACCTCTTCGGAGGGCCGGGATTCAATCGGCGGCAGGGCTTCTTCTTCGCCCATCATCTCCCGCAGCCGATTGAGCATTTCCGTTCGCTTTTCCGAGGAAAACTCCACGGTATCCATTCCCCCGTCAAACACGCCCTTGAACACGTCGGTTTTCATCTGGATGCCGGTATAGATATTTTCCTCGATGCTGCGTTTGCTGATCAGATTGATTACGTTCACACAGCCGCTCTTCTGGCCGATCCGGCTCACCCGGCCGGTCCGCTGGTTCAGCCGGGCCGGATTCCATGGGAGTTCAAAATTGATCACACAGTCGGCCGCCTGCAGATTCAGGCCCGTGCCGCCCGCATCCGTGGACAGAAACACCTTGCAATCCGGGTTGCTGGTAAATTCATCGATCAGAAGCTGGCGCTTGTGCACCGGAACTTTCCCTGAAAGCTCGACAAAGGCGATGCCGGTCTGGGACAGCTGCCGGGCAATCAAAAAGGTCATGGTCGTCCATTCACTGAAGATGACCACCTTGCGCCGGTTTTGAATCACCACTTCATCCAGGATGTTCTCAAGTTCCTTGAGCTTGGGCGATATGTGGGTTTTCCGATCGATCAGGTAGGTGGAATCACACACCCGGCGCATCCCCAGCAACAGTTCCTGAATCCTGCGAAGATCCATGGGCGTCAAAAATTTCTTATTGAGAATCGGCACCAGGGCCTGCCGCATACCGGCGTGAATCCTGGCCTGCTTTTCATGCAGATCCACGTAATAATTATTGACCACCTCTTTGGGCAGCTGCTTGAGAACCTCTTCCTTGCGACGGCGAATAACGATGGATTTAAGCTTTTCATGCAGCCGGTCCAGGTTGCGGTAGCCCATCACCTTTCCCTTTTTATCCCGACTGAGCATAAAATGGTCGGCTGCAAACTTCCACAGGGGCGAGAGCATATGGGGATCGAGAAACTGGACTATGGAATATACGTCTTCGAGCTTGTTTTCCAGCGGCGTTCCGGTCAGCACCAGGGCGTGTCTGCGTGGCAGCATCTTGACGGCATCAGCGGTTTTGGTGGTAAAATTCTTGATCCGCTGGGCTTCGTCCAGGATGAGCAGGTCCGGTTTGAACCGTGAGATAAAGGTGACGTCCCGGAGAACCGCCTCGTAGTTGGTGATCTTGAAAAAGCTGCCGTCCCCTTCATAGACGGCGCGCCGCTGGTCCCGGGTTCCGGCCACCACCGTGGCCTTTTCATCGGTAAACCGTTCAATCTCCCGTTTCCACTGCTCTTTGAGCGAGGCCATGGTGACCACCAGCACCTTTGAAAATCCGAACACCTGTTTTTTAAGCGTTGCGGCCGCGATGGCCTGAAGGGTTTTCCCGAGGCCCATTTCATCCCCGATCAGGGCCGCCTCTTTATACAGCGAAAATTTCACCCCTTCTTCCTGATACGGATAAAGCGTCGCCCTGATGAGGGTCAATGCCGGCATGTCCCGGGATTCGAACGAGCGAAGCTGATCCTGATGCAGGGCCGCCTCCACGCGTTGAAGTACCGATTCACGAATTCGCACCTGTTTGGTGTTTGTCAGTTCAAACACCAGGGGCATCAGATCCGGCAGCGCCGGTTTTCGATACGATCCCTTGTCGTCAAAACAGGCATCCAGCAAGGACCGGACCGATTCAGTTTCTTTGACCGGAAGCTCGCGAAACAGCCTCGGCTGCTGCGTTTTAGAATCCCAGTAAATATCGATAAACGGAAACATTTCGCGATCTGCCTGCTGAGCGAAATCCTTTTTTTTCTTCACGTGGCTCAGAACGTAATACAGGTGCTTGCAGGTACCCAGCCGGTTGAACAGGTAGTCCGGGCAGCTGCAATGCCCGCGGTCATGGACCGGATCATGAAGGGTGACCACATATTGCCGTCCCTTGGCGGTTTCCACCAGGTGCTCGCCCTTGTAGGTATCGCCGGAGGTAATGGAAAACTTCTCCTGTCTGGCCCGCAGTTTCCGGTCTTCCAGCGCCTGCGCCTTGATCTCGTCCTCTGTCAGGTATTTTTCAACGGTCTCATCTTCCGTCGCCGCCACCACGGGAATCGCTTTCTTCCAGGAATTGATCTGATCACACACATCCAGCAGCGCCGCCACAGTGTGTTTGCATCCCACACCGGGATACGGGCAGTCACAGCTCGTTTCGATTCCGTTCTCCGACAATTGGACAGCGGTCGTATAATCCCCGTAGTTCCCGTCGATATCATACACAAACCGACCGTTTCCCACGTCGGCTTCCGCACATACATAGGACCCGTGCTCAAAAATCTGCAGGCCTCTGAGATAGATAACGGGCGAATCCGCCACCTGATTCCGGATATAGCTAAGGGTAATTCCAAACATCGTTTATCCTCCGGGTTACACGCACTTGGGTTCATATCGGTTTGGGCCTATGGCCCATTTCCAGCCGGCGTGTGAAAATTTACCGCTTTCCCATTTATTGGCAACATGGCATAAATCACATGTGAAATCTCAGATTTGTTTTTTGAAGTCAACCTTTATCAAAGATGGGTTAAAGGTTAGACGTGCGAAGGCGTCTTCATTCCTGTTTCTCTAAAATACTTTTGTAGATTTCTTTTGCAAGAATCGGGAATATCGTCTTCTGAAAATTACTATCGTCCATGTACCTTGTTACGATTCCATCGTTTTCTGACATTCTTTGCATCATCAGTGATTCAATTCCCGTTCCTGCTTCGATTAGAAATTTAATGTCATATTGTTCCCCACCTTCCATAACAATAGCGTCAGACATTACCTTTTCGATACGGTAAATATTGGAGAACAACTTCTTTTTCAGGATGCGGGTTCACCCCGTCTTCACCGGAGTCAAGATGAGAAACCAGATAGCGGCCATAGCTGTAACGCATTTCAAGTTCTTGATCCGAATATGGGATGATTTTACTGATGAAAGAATAGAAACTGGTATAGGCGGTTATCTTTTATTGCGTCGTGCCGCTGCTTCCTTTTCGCCGAATAGCCGCAGTATGTAATCAACTTCTTGAAAGTCTCGTTGATGCCTGCCCAGAGCAAAAGCGCTTAATCGTATCTCATTGCGTCTATTGGGTTGAGTGTCGATGCCTTTTTTGCCGGGTAATAACCGAAAAAAATCCCGACGACTGCCGTAAATCCGAGGCTGAGAAGTATCATGAAGGGCTCAAAAATCACTTGAGTGCCCATGACGGTACCCAGTCCGAAGGCGATGCCGATACCGGTGAGAATACCGATGATGCCGCCAGAAGAACTAAGGATAACCGCTTCAATAAGAAATTGTAACAGGATATCGGAACTCCGGGCGCCAATTGCGATGAGGATACCGATTTCACGGGTTCTTTCGGTGACGGAAACCAGCATAATGTTCATGACCCCAATCCCCCCGACCAACAGGGAAACCCCGGCAACAGCACTGAGAAGCATGGTAAGGTTTGTGGTCACCTGGGTGGCCATGCTGACAATCTCGGTCTGGTTGCGGATTTCAAAATCATCCTCTTCACCTGAGGCGATACGATGGGTCCTGCGAAGAATACTTCCAATCTCATCCTGGGCCTGATCAATGGTTGACTCTGAAACGGCGCTGGCCATTATATCATGAACGGTTTCACCGTCACCCATACGGTAAAGAGCGGTTGTGGACGGAACAAAGATGATATCATCCTGATCATTTCCCATGGCGGATTGTCCTTTTTCCGAAAGAACTCCCACAACGTCAAAGGGGATGGCTCCAATACGGATCCTTGTCCCCACTGGATTCTGTCCGGGAAAAAGTTCATCCACAACCGTTTGCCCCAGAACTGCCACCTTGGCTTTCACCTTCATATCCCTGGGGGTGAAAAAAGCGCCCTGGGCGATTTCATAGTTGCGTATCATGGGATAGGTGGTATCCACCCCTTCGATGGAGGTATTCCAGTTTGAATTACCGGCAATAACCTGGCCTGTCACCCGGATAAGGGGGGAGACAAAGCTTACATTTTCGGCGAGCCTGGAAATTTCGGCAACATCATCCATGGTCAGGCAGCTTCGGGTACCGGCCCCGCCCTTAACGCCGTGGGTGTTTGTGCTGCCCGGTTTCACCATGATTAAATTGGTGCCAAGGGTAGCAATTTTCACTTCAATATCTGCTTGGGACCCTTTGCCCAGTGCGACCAGTGCAATCACCGACGCCAGTCCGATAATGATTCCCAGCATGGTGAGCAGGCTTCTCATTTTGTTTCGGATAATACTTCTAAAGGCAACAATAATGAATTGTTTGAGTTTCATAGGGATAATTTCCGCTTCACGGGTATTGCATCAGGCCGGTTGACGCAAGGCATAACGTCGATGGGAAACCCCATAATTGTTGATGATACGGCCATCCTTGAAATCCACCACATGTTTGGCATGCTCGGCCACATCCATTTCATGGGTGACAAGAATAATGGTGATGCCGTTATCATTGAGTTGTTGAAACAGGGCAAGGATTTCCTCCGTGGTCCGGCTGTCCAGGTTTCCACTTGGCTCATCAGCCAGAATAATGGCAGGATCCGTCACCAAAGCCCTGGCAATGGCGACCCGTTGCTGCTGGCCGCCTGAAAGCTGGTTGGGTTCGTGGTGCATCCGGTCTGCAAGTCCGACCATATCAAGGGCGTTTTCAGCCTTTTTTACCGGATCATTTATCCGGTTGTGCCTTCTGTAAATGAGGGGCAGCTGCACATTTTCCAGGGCGGTTGTCCTGGGGAGCAGGTTAAACCCCTGGAACACAAATCCGATCCTTTGATTCCGAATGTCGGCCAATGCATTCTTATCCAATTGACTCACCGGCACCCCCTCCAGCAAATACTCACCCTCATCGGCCTGATCCAGGCAGCCGAGGATGTTCATGAGGGTTGACTTCCCTGATCCTGAGGTTCCGATGATTGCCACAAAATCCCCTCTATAAACGGTGAGGGTAATGCCGTCCAGCGCCCGGATGATTTCCCCTCCTATGTGAAATGTTTTTTTAATGTCTTTGAGTTGAATCGTTTTCATCTTTAAATTCCTGATATTTAAGGGGATTACATTTTTGGCCCGCCGCCGCCTCCCGGTGGGCCACCGTCGGAAGGGCCACCTCCGTGGGACATGGGGAAAATCTTTGACAAAAATCCCTGAGACTTTTCTGTTTTTTCAATGTTTCTGCCGATAATCACAGGGGTCCCGGCAGCCAGGTCGGTATTTTTTAACACCGTGGCCGTACGGGTAGTCAGGCCGATGTTGACAGGAATTCGTCTCGGCGTTCTCCCGTCAAGGATATAGATGGCGGGATCATCTGCTTGGTCCGTTTCATCAAGCCTGAAGTTCAGGGCAGCGTTTGGCACCATCAGTTCATTCACCGCCGTTTCCACTACAAAATCCGCAGTGGCGGTCATACCCGGCAGAAGCGTCCCCGCCTTGTTTGGCGCATCCACAATTACGGTATAAGTGACCACATTTGAAGTTTCGGTGGGATTCAACTGAATCTGGCTCACAGTTCCGTAAAAGATATCGTCGGGATAGGATTGAACAGTAAATCTCACCTGCTGACCCTTTTCCACTATTCCGATATCACTTTCATCCACGCTGGCCTCAATTTCCATGTTTGACAGGTCTTCTGCAATGATGAACAGGGTTGGTGTGCTGTAGCTGGCCGCTACAGTCTGACCCGCTTCGATATTCCGTTCGAGGATGACACCGTTAATGGGAGACTTGACCTGGGCGTTCGTCAGATTGGTCTTGGCACTGACCACAGCGGCTCTGGCTGACAGGAGTTGAGCCCTCGCGGTTTCTTTTTCCGTCTCATAGACCAGGATCTCCTGGGATGAGAGATGGCCCTGTTCGTATAAGGGCTTATTCCTTTCATACTCGGCCGTGGCCTGTTTGTAGAGTGCCCCGGCACTGATTACCGAGGCCTCGGCCGTATCCACGACTGCTTTAAACAGGTTCAGGTCGAGCTCAGCCAGAATCTGTCCCTTTGCCACCTGGTCATTATAGTCGACCAATACCCTTTTGATTGTACCGGATACCTGTGTCCCCACCTCTACGGTTCCGACAGCTGAAAGGGTTCCGGTACAAGAGATCGTATTTTCCACGTTTCCTCTTTTGATTTCTTCCACCCGGAATCGTAAGACTTCGGACTGATCCCTGTGTGAGGCTTCCACGCATACTCTTTGGCCATGATGGATCATGAAAAGCACACCAGCGGCCATGAGCAGAAATTTTAATAGTTTTATCCCGATTTTTACTGCCTTCATGACAATTCCTTCCCTAGTAAATGGGATAATCCCAAATCCCCTCTATAAAAGAATATGGAAACGATTTTCAGTATTTTATCTATCTGAGCTTCAATCACTTTGTTTCCGGATTCCACCAGATCGGACCGGATCTGAATCAATTCGGTTAAGCCGGCTTTCCCCACTCTGTAGCGTTTATCAGCCGATTCCATGGCTTTGTCAGTATAAAAGAGCCGGGTTTCGGCCACCTTGATCGTTTCGCATGCGGTATGATAATCGGCTACGGCCTCGCCAAGCTCCACCCGGATCTGTTCTTTTAATTTTTCCAGGGATAGAATGACGGTCTGTTTGTTTACCCGGGCTTGACTGACACGAATTCGTGTCAGGTGTTTGTCAAAGACAGGCAGAGAAATTGTAAGCCCCACGTAAGAATCCAGATTATCCCCTCCGGAATGCGACCCTGAAATTTCATCATATGAGTTGGAATAAGTGCTTGTCACACCGGCGCTCAGATTCACTGCCGGATACCTGCCGGCTGCCGCCTCCCTTATCCCGGCTTTTTTTGCTGAAACGCTTTTTTCCAGTGCAAGAAGATCGGCCCGGGTTTGAAACGCCGTCTGTATCAATCGATTGATATTTATTTTATCTGGCACGGCCCAAAGGTCAATTTCAGGCATTTTCACCTCACCCCAGTCAAAATCCCCCGTGCCCATAAGGTTTGCCAGTTCAAGTCTGGCCTTTTTCAGGGTGTTTTCTGCTGCAAGAAGATTGAATTTTGCATCAGCCGTTTCAGCCTGCTGTTGATAGAGGTCAGTGACAGGAATTTTGCCGGCATCATAAAAGGCTTTAATTTGTTTTTCCTTTTGGCTGTTGTATGCCAGATTTTCTCTGGCGATATCGATTTCCCGCAATTGCTTTACAACATTAAGGTAGGCACTCACCGTATCAAAAATGACCTGCTGCTCCTGCCGGATCGCTTCATAGGAAGATAAAGACAATTCATGACGAGCGATTTCAAAGGATGCCTCGTCCTCAAATCCATTAAAGAGGTTAAGGCTGACTGTCACGCCGGCGTCCGCCGTATACCCGCTGCCGCCGGAATCGGATTGTCCGCAGGAACTTGTCAGACGCGTGTTCTGAGTGCCGGTAACCAGGGGGAGGTAATCATTTTTTTCCTTTTCCAGGGTGAGGGTTGAATAGCGAATATTGTTTTTTGCAGTTTTCAGATCCTGATTGTTTTTAACGGCCAGTTGAACCGCCTGGTCCAGGCTTATTTGCCTGGCTTCAAAAGCCCCTGTTATTCCGGGGCACACCCCATAGAGAATCAGGGCAATAAGCCCTAAAAAAATGCACTTCGGGGTGATCACCTTTTGACAAACGGCCGATAGCCGCTCGGCAGATTTCAGCTGTATCAAAAGCGAAGTTGTATACTTAATCACGGTTACCTTCTATTTGCTGCTTTAGTGAGAAAAAAAACAATCTGTATCGATCAACTCCGGTAACTCTCTCATGGGAGTGAAATAGATGTAGTACGGCGAACATCAATAACCTTATCTTTTTGAGCCTCCGTCAAGGTCTCCATTTTTTTCTTGCCGTTTTTCACGGGTTTTCTCTTTCTCCTGTGAAGACACCTTCCCCCTTTCGTATGTATACTTCAGGGTGCATTCATCAAGCGTAATTCCTTTTATCGCTTTCAACAGATCGGATCGTTGAACCTTTGTGGTGTTGAATACCGGTTCAGCTGAGAGCGCGTAGATTGTCAGATTGTATTCCTTTACGCCGGGCCCTTTTGAACGCATAGGGTCATACCCGGTCTTATTCTTATCGTTGTAGCCATCTATTCCTATTCCCTTAACACCTTCAGGAAGACTGCGCACATCGGCCGGGATATTGTAAACAACCCAATATGATTTTATCCGGGTCGGATCTGAAAAAGGATGGGGAAGATGCCACAGACTCAATGCAAAATACTTCGTACCGGCTGGCACGTTTGTCCACTCAAGCGGCATAGACACCCCTCTGCCATCCCCCGTGAAATCAGACGATAACGAACCGTCCGATTTCACTGCTGAACTTGCGACTGCGAACTCGCTTTTCCGCTGACCTGAATTATTCATTCCGCGCTCTTTGTCCTGCTGTGCCGAAACCTGCGTTACCAGCATTATAAAAAGTGCCATCGCCACAATTATTCTTCGTTTCATTTGAACCTCATTTTTAAAAAGGTTTTAAACGGTAATTTTGATTACCCATTTTTGATTAGAGTATAAAGATGAATTATGAACAGAAGATGAATGGGTAAAAATTTTTTTTTTTCGTGGATTATCGTTCGGGAAAAAACAAGAAATTGATTGAATGGGTTATCATGGAATCACAGGCAGCTTTACGACAAAGGTACTGCCCTTATCCATTTCGCTTTTAACGTGAATCTTTCCTTTATGGGCTTTAACGATTTGATCTGCAACAGACAACCCGAGTCCGCTTCCGCCGGATTCTCTTGATCTGGCCTTGTCCACGCGATAAAACCGTTCAAATATATACGGCACATCTTCAGGGGGGATGCCAATGCCTGTGTCTTGAAATTCAATTTCAGCCATCCCATTTTCTGTAGATAAATTTACCCTGATGCGGCCACCAGCGGGAGTATAACGGATTGCGTTAATCAAAAGATTTAAAAACAGGTTTCTCAGGAGCGGTTCATCACCGGCTATGATTACGGTATTACCCGGGTTATATTTCAGTTTGAGTCCCTTTTCCTGACACAGGACATCCATTTCATCACAAAGATCGGATAAAAGCAGGCTTAAATCTATGGATCTGAAAGAAAGCGTCCGCCTGCCTGAATCTGATCTGGCGAGGAACAATATCTGTTTGATTATCCTGGACATCCGATCAGCTGCAGAAACAATGACTTCCATAGATTTTCTATAAGCTTCTTCATTTCGTTTTTTCTGGAGGGACAAGGATGCCTCTGCCTGAATAACGGCAAGCGGTGCTCTCAATTCATGGGATGCGTCCGACGTTAATTCCTTTTGTCTTTTAAATGCCTTTTCCAGCCGGGCTAACATCAGGTTAATCGTTTGTGCAAGATTTCCAAGCTCATCATCTGTTTCGACCTTGATTCGTTTTGTTAAATCAGTCTCTCCTATCTTCCGGGTTGTCTGTGAAATCTCATCAATGGGACTCAATATCCGGTTCAATAAGAATATTCCTCCCCATCCGGACAGCAAAAGGGTAATGGGTAATGCAAATATTAAAATCTGAAACAATTTTTTCAAAGCCATATCAATATCTGTTGTCGATCGGGCAACCATCAGAACAGCATCTTCTATCTCTATCTGATTCGGTAATCGCAGGTCTTTAAACCGGACTTCCTCTTGGCCAGGGCCATATTCTCGTTCAACTGTGAATTTATCCAGTCTGATCGTCTTTTTTACAGGCGAGTACAGGACAGCATAAATTTTAAAAGGGTTATTGTTGATCTCTATGGTTTTATAGCGGTTTTCCCCTCCAAGAACGGCATTGATGAATTCTTCCCGGGCAGGGATTTTGATCTGCCTGTGTGAGATATCCACAAGCGCATCACCAGAATAAAAATAAAATGAGATCAATTCTCCTGTTTCTTCTTCAAATGCCCCGCCGGCAACAATCGGAATGATATCCTTAAAATTTAATATCTGATCCGCCCTTTTCTTCAGGGAATGATCGAATGCGGACAGAAGCTGGCTGGACAATGCAAAATAAATACCCGTCCCGAGGACGATCAGGACAACTGAGAGAACCGCCAGATACCAGAGTGTAAATTTAATTTTAATACTTAATCCATTCATCCCTTTTGTATCCGATACCCTGCGCCTCTGACAGTAGTGATAATTTTCTTGCCCGTTTCAGGATCAATTTTCTGTCTGATCCGGCGAATGTAAACATCAATAAGGTTGGAGATATTGTCAAAACCATAGTCCCAAACATGGGCTTCAATCATCCTTCGGGTAATAACAGCATCCGGATTGAGCATTAAATACTGAAGGATCGCAAATTCTTTGGTTGTCAACTCAACAAGGTTACCTTTCCATCTCACTTCTCTGGTAACCGTATTTAATAAAAGATCACCAATTTCAAGTTTCGGGCAACGGTTTTTACTTTTTCGTCTCACCAATGCACGGACTCTTGCTATCAACTCACTGAAGTCAAACGGTTTTATCAAATAGTCATCCGCACCTAAATCCAATCCTGTCACACGGTCTTCAATTTCATCCCTGGCAGTCAGCATTAAAACAGGGGTATCATTCTTTTGTAACCGAAGTTCCCTGCAAACTTCAAATCCTGATTTGAAAGGCATCATTACATCAAGAATGATCAAATCATACGGGGTTGAGGATGCATAGTACAAGCCATCATCGCCATTGTGCACGCAATCTGCGGAAAAGGCATTTTCCTCCAATCCGCGTTTAATCGTGCTGCATAAATTTTTATCATCATCAACAACAAGTATTCTCATCGTTTTCACTCATAACAGGAAATCCTGAAATTATTAGGGCTTGATCATAACGGCGGCCATAACGTCGTGAGAACCGTCCCGGGACTTCGAAACTACACGTACGAGAATATGGCCGCCGTTATGATCAAGCCCGTCCCCGGGCTTTCTGATGTATTTGGTGCCGCCGCCGGTGCGTTTGTTGATGGTGTCGATGACGATGTCGAGAATCGCCTGCCGCAGCAGCCGGGCCCGTTCACTTTCCACCATCAGCATGGCCAGATTCAAAAAGGCGCGGAAGTCAAATATCCCTAATTGCGGGCTTTTTGAGATGTTCCCGAAGTATATTTCGGGAACATTCATCTCCTTCAGGGCGGATTTAAATGATTTCAACCGCTTACCCCTGATAACCTCGTAACCGTTGCGGACCAGTTCCTCCTCGTATTGGGACAGATAGTTTTCAACGGTCCGCGGGGTTACTTCAAAAAAATCAGCCACCTGCTCCTTTAGCACCACCGTCTTCCCTTCAAACGGGATGCCGGTGATACGGGTCGCCTTCTCGATCTCCTGCAGGGCGTAGGGGTTGTTGAGGATGTTCTGCCGGTGGATGGCCGAGTTGGTGAGGTCTTTGCTCATGATTCATCTCCCCAGACGCGGGCAAGGACGGCCTGAATTTTTTTCTCGAATCAGAAAGCCTTCCTTCACGCCGTCAAGCAGCGAGTAGCGGTAGGTTGGCTGGCTGTTCTCGCAGCCGAAGGTGCGGTAGGTGTCCAGCAGAAGACGACGCTCGGCTTCGCGCGGGTCGCGCGTGCTCGCGCTGGTCTTATTGAACCGCTTGAGATAATCGCGGGGGGTTGCGGTGAGACCTAACTTGTATCCGATAAAGTAGTCGAAGACAGCGCGTGCGTTCCCGCCGATGGAACGGTGCGCCTCGTCGGAAATGACCAGGTCAAAATCGGTCGGCGAGAATAGCCGCTGGTACTTGTTGTTAAAGAGCAGCGACTGTACCGTGGTGACAACAATTTCCGCCCGCCGCCAGTCTTCGCGGTTCTCCTTGTAGATCACCGTCTGAAAATCGGCAGACAGCAACGCTGCGAATGCTTTCCGGGCCTGATCTTCCAGTTCGAGGCGATCCACCAGAAACAGGACGCGCCGGGCATTGCCGGATCGAAGGAAGAGCTTGATGACAGCCGCGGCAGCAAGTGTCTTGCCGGTACCGGTGGCCATTTCAAACAGGAACCGGTCTTTGCCATCCTTCACGGCCCGTTGCAGGGTGTGAATGGCCTTCAACTGATAGGGCCGCAAGAAACGAAGTTTGTTGGCCTGGATGTAGCCGGGACGCTCTGCCTCATTGCGCCATGCTGCTTCGGATTGGTAGTTCGGACGCTGGGTCAGCACGATGTAATCATCACCGACCGGGTCCTCGACGAGACGCTGCGGATTGGGCGTAACCTTCTGGTACCCGACGATTGAATCGGGAGACGGAAAGGCAGTGATGATATATGGGTTACCTCGCTCCAGGTCCCAGAAATAGTGAAGGTTGCCGTTCGAAAGAATGATGAAACGACAGTCTTGGGAACGGGCGTACTTGCGCGCCTGTTCTTTGCCGACGAGCGGATTCTTGTCCTCGGATTTTGCCTCCAGGACGATGAGCGGAAAGCCCCTGGTGTCGAGTAGCAGAAAATCGATGAATCCCTTGCCCGTCTTCTCGAAGTTCTCGCCAAGTGCTTCCAGATCGGATGACTGGATTGTCACACTGGGCTCAAGACGGATGCTGGCCTGCGCGCTCCCTTCCCGAAAGAAGCGCCAGCCAGCCGCTTCGAGCAGCTTGTTGATCTTGATACGGGCTGTGGCTTCTTTATTTGCCATTCGGTTCCTCAATATTTCTTATACCTTGTTACTTAACCAACAGTTTTCTTTAATTAAATTCGATGACGAAAAGGTGATTCGAAATTTATATACTATTGAACATAAAATAGAAAACACTTTCTTGTGCATGTAACTTTCGTTGAAACCTTACTGTTTCGCACATCCCCGTAATGCGCAGCCGGGGTTAATACGCAGCTGGAATCGGACCAGAATAACATATTGGAATAAAATAAATACCCTCAAAATCGACCCATAAAATACCGCCTGGAATTCACTTCTGGATATCCAGAAATTACTAATTTGCCGGTTATCGAGCCTCAAAGTGTCGCCATTTCCGCAATGCTGTTGAGCGGGAATCCGGGATCTTTGCTGGATGCCCGATAAAAACATTCGGGCATGACGATAACGATAAATGGTACTTTTGAAAATCCGGAGCCCCTTAAATCGAGAAAACTTTGATCTTGGAGAAGCTTTTGCATATAATATGCTCCATAGGGATAAAAGACAGATTCGAAAAATTATTGCTGTGTCGCCAAACTCGAAGTATTTTGGACGACAAGTAAGGCGGGCGTTCGCTTCTGAAAAATAGGGAGGAGATCCTATGAGAACAAAGCATGTCATCCTGATGAGCATGTTATTGATCTGCTTCGGTTTCAGTCTTTCGTGGGCTGATTCCGAGACCGAAAGGGCAGCACGTTCTGCCGCTGATGCGTGGCTTTCTCCCATTGATAGCGGTAACTATTCGGGCAGCTGGAAAGAAGCCTCCACCTATTTTAAAGGAGCTGTATCTGAACAAAGCTGGTCAGCATCGCTGGAGGCAGTCCGCAAACCGCTCGGAAAATTGTTCAGTCGAAATATGTTAAAGGCACAGGAATCAAGCAGTCTTCCCGGGGCACCAGACGGAAGGTATGTCATCATGTCTTTTACGACATCATTCGAGCACAAGAAATCAGCTATCGAAACAGTAACATTCATGCTCGACAAAGATGGAAAATGGAGGGCGGCAGGATACTTCATCCAATAAAACAGCCAACAAATAAATGATGATACTACGGGTGAATGGAGGCATCAATGATTAAAAACAGGGTTCGTTACATGATGTTGTTTCTCGCACTCGGCCTGATATCCGGCTGCGGATACAACACGATGCAGCAGAATGAAGAGACAGTGTTCAAGGCATGGGGGGACGTGGAATCCAGCCTTCAGAGGCGTGCCGACCTGATCCCCAACCTTGTGGAGACCGTCAAAGGGTATGCGTCCCATGAAAAAGAGACGCTTGAAGCGGTTATTGAGGCCCGGTCCAAGGCAACCTCAGTGCAGCTGTCCCACAAGGATCTGGGCAGTGCAGAGGCCATGGAACGTCTCAGCCAGTCGCAGGGGGGATTGTCTTCCGCACTGTCCCGGCTTATGGTCATTGTTGAGAGATATCCGGATCTTAAAGCCAATCAAAATTTCCTGGATCTTCAAAACCAGCTGGAAGGGACGGAAAACCGCATCAATGTAGCGCGTCAACGGTATAATCAGGCGGTGGAACTGTTCAATTTCTCTATCCGGAAATTTCCGGACAGTCTTACCAACAGCCTTTTACTCCACCTTGAACGAAAGGAATATTTTAAGGCGGAAGAGACGGCAAAAAGCGCGCCCAAGGTTAAATTTACCCAATAAACCGATCTTTGGCCATTCGGATGATTGTTTATTATTCCTGTTGCGCCCCCCGCCCTCTTTACACCGGGGGCGCTCATTTAAGAGACGAGATGATGAATAAACCTGTGACGATAAGGCTGATAAAATATATATGGATGGGCTGCCTGGGCATCTTTCTTTGCGCTGCCCTGGCCCATGGACTGGAAGTGCCAAAGCTCAACGGACGGGTGAACGACTTTGCCGGCATGCTGTCTTCTGCCACTGAAAATCAGCTCGAGACCGTGCTCACCGATTTGGAACGGACCGATTCCACGCAGATTGTTGTGCTTACCATTCCCTCTCTCGAAGGAGAGAATATCGAGGAATACTCGATCCGAGTCGCCGATGCCTGGAAAATCGGTCAAAAAAAGATAGATAACGGTGCGATACTTATAATTTCTAAAAACGACCGCAAGCTTCGCATCGAAGTTGGATACGGCCTGGAGGGGACCCTGACCGATTTGATAGCCGGACGTATCATCGGAAACATTATCGCCCCCCAGTTCAAAACGGGCAATTTTGATCAGGGCGTGACCGATGGAGTTCAGGCCATGATCCAGGTGGTCCGTGGAGAATTCAAGGCGACAGAGGAGACTCGCCGGGCACCTGGTCCTAGCCGGGGGCACTCGAATCTGTTCAGTGTAGTTGTCTTTCTTTTTCTGATCAATTTAATGGGAAGGATCCGACGCCCGCTCGGGGCCCTGTTCGGAGGCATCCTTTTTCCGATCCTGGGGGCCATGTTTTTTAACCTCGGTCTGCTCTGGTCTGTGTTGATGATCCCCATCGGTGTCATCTGTGGACTTTTGATGAGCCTGTTTGGTTCTCCTCTCAGCTTTAGTTCCACCCCTTCCCAACGCAGGCATGGAGGAGGCTTCTGGCTGGGTGGCGGCGGCGGGGGTTTTGGCGGCGGGGGTTTTTCAGGGGGCGGCGGCGGTTTCGGAGGCGGGGGCGCCTCCGGCGGGTGGTAATGGCGAGGCCATCAAGATTGTTGTTTTTCAAAATTCTACAGGTGCCGAAAATGAAATCTTTAGCCCAACAGTTTTTATCCGATCAGGACATGGAAAAAATTATTCAAACGGTCAGGGAAGTGGAACTGAGGACCGCCGGTGAAATCGTCCCGATGGTGGTTTCAAGAAGTTATTCCTATCCCATGGCCGATGTGATCGGCGCAGTGGTGTTTGCGCTTCCGATCTCATTGATACTCAGCCATTTCATCGGCGGCTGGCTGTGGATCGGCCACGAGAACATGTGGCTTTTTTCAGGCGTTTTGACAGCCTGTTTCATCGCCTTTCATCAGATTTGTAAGCACATCCTCTGGCTGAAGCGGCTATTCATCTCCCCAAGGGAAATCGATGAAGAAGTTGAGGAGGCTGCGACCACCCATTTTTTTCGTGAGGGGCTTCATCGAACTCGGGAGGAGACAGGCATTTTGATCTTTATCTCTGTTTTCGAGCGCAAGGTCTGGGTCCTTGGCGCCGAGGGTATCAACAAAAAGGTGTCAAAGGACCAATGGGATAAAATCGTTCATATCATTACAGACGGAATTAAACAGAAAAACCAGACAGAGGCCATCTGCCTTGCAGTGAAAGAGGCCGGCCAAATGCTTGAGAAATATTTCCCCATCAGGCAGGATGATCGGGATGAGCTCAAAAACCTGATTATGGAAGATGAATAAAAAGCGGGGTCGGACCGAAAGCGCCGATGCATCCTGTCTGGCTGCGTTACGAAAGCTCGGAATATTTTAAGCTACCGATATTCCAAACACAGCCCGACCCCTACTTCCTTTACGGGTGCTACCGCTGTCAGGCATACTTTAGAGTCAAAATCGGTACAATGGCAGGCGTGCAGCTTTTTCAATCCAAGTCCTTTCAGATAATCGAGCGTTCCCTGCATTTGTTCTTTTGGAGGATTGAGCAGATGTAATCCGCCGATTATATCGACAATTCGATCGTCTCTGCAAACACGTCGGGCATATTCAAGTATATTGCAGATGCCGGCATGAGAACAGCCTGTTATTATGACCAATCCGTCCTCTGATTTATACGCGAGCGCCGTATCATCGATCACGAAGTCATCCTGTGTCTCCCCTTCTTTGCGACCCAGCGGATGGTGAGATTCAAAGGAAAATTTACGCGGAATTTCACCAAGATAAACAAGTCGATCCGTCAGGTGAACAGGAACACTGCTGAGGCTGAGTTTAAATTGCTGTTTCAGTTTCTCTTCAGATATTATGGAACCAATCTCACCCACGCCGTCAATGACGGTACTGATAAACGCTTTTGGATGGGCGACGAGTTCCGGTTTTTTATGCAAATGGTTCTGGAGGATCGCGTTGGTGTATTCACGAATAAGCGTATCCACTCCCCACGTGTGATCCATATGGCAGTGTGAGAAAACAAGATAATCCAGAAAAAGCAGATCAATCCCCATTTTCCGGGCATTTTCAAAAAAAATATGGCTGTAACCACAATCAAAAAGGAGCCTTGTATCCTGATCTTCAATAAAAAACGAAAGCCCCGGTTCAGCAAGAAAATAGTTGTCGATATACGTATTATTATCCACAAGAACGGTTAATTTCATTTTCATCTCTTTCATAAAGTATATGTCTACCGCATCATATCTTGCCGGTATAGCATCATCAATCCACCAGGACCACCCGAAAACAGATATCCTGTCGAACCTGCTCCGTATTTTCAGCCTTCATCAGCACCAGCCCGCCGGCTTCCATGCCCGCCGGGGTTTTCAGGTTCACGCGCACCGTGACATCGCCGGCGTTAAATAAAATCTCCTTTACCGTACCCGTGCGGGCCTCGGCAGATGTCAGGGGCAGGTCGACGATCCATCGGGCGGCCTGGCGGCCCCCGCGGGTTTCAAAGCCGAAAGGAAAATGGCCTCTCATGCCGCAGCCTCTTCGGCCAAATCCGCCCCCCATGCCTTTTCCCCTGCAATGAAAATTACCGCCAAATCCACGCGGGTCGCCTGAAAACCGGGCACTGAGATCATCATCGTAACTGCCGTTTTCCTGGAATCCGGCATGCCCGTATGCATCATAGCGCCTGCGGGTATCCCCGTCACTCAGAATAGAATAAGCCTCGTTGATCTGCTTGAAACGTTCCTCTGATTCAGTATCCCCACCATTTGTATCCGGATGGTAACAAAGCGCAAGACGCCGATATGAGCGTTTGATCTCTTCCACGCCGGCATCACTTGCCACTTCTAAAACAGCATAATAGTCCTTATTCTGCATCTGCATCTATCCCTTCAAAAAACATCTCCAAATGACATTTAACCCCTTTCCGGCTTCAAATTTTACAAAACGCCTTCCTCAATTCCGGGCACATGATCTTCACCCATTATGATTACCGAACGACTGGTAACGCTGTCAATAAATGCTTTTAATTCAACCCGGAATATACAAAAAAATATAAAAATTCTGTAACCGAAACTAAAATTATGGTTCTATAGTCTCAGATATGTAAATCAAAAGCAATTCCTTCTCTTGGAGTGGAAAACGACGCAATTGGAATCTGATGTTATTATTATACAAGGGGGATAAATGCCCGGAGATATTTCCAGAAGAGCTTTTTTGAAAGGCAGCCTGACATCGGCCTGCATGCTTGCCGCATCACAGGTGCCTGCAGGCGCTGCGATTACAGATGGAACGGAACAGCTTGCCACGCTCATCGATATCAGCAAATGTGTAGGTTGCGGGGCCTGCGTGGAGGCCTGCAAAGATATGAATTCACCAAAATTTCCAAGGCCTGAAAAACCTTTTCCGAAAATGGTACCCGCCAGGGTGCCTGTGGAAGACTGGTCCGAAAAGCAGGAAGTGACTGATCGGCTGACGCCTTACAACTGGCTCTTTATTCAACACGCCACCGTCCGCGTGAACGGAGAGGAGACCGAGCTGACCATCCCCCGGCGCTGCATGCACTGCGTAAATCCGCCCTGCGTGAAATTATGCCCGTGGGGCGCTGCCAGACAGCTGGAAAACGGCATATCCGTCATTGATTCTGACCTGTGTCTGGGCGGCAGCAAGTGTAAAAAAGTCTGTCCGTGGCAGATTCCCAATCGCCAGACAGGCGTAGGGCTGTATCTGGATCTGCTGCCGGCTTTTGCCGGAAACGGCGTAATGTACAAGTGCGACCGCTGTTACGACCGGATCTCAAAAGGTGAACTGCCCGCATGCATCGAGGCTTGTCCTGAAGGTGTTCAGACCATCGGACCCCGGGAGGAAATTATCGAGGCAGCGCGAAAACGGGCCAAACAAATCAACGGCTATGTATACGGAGAAACGGAAAACGGGGGCACCAATACACTGTATGTCTCTCCGATCCCTTTCGAAGAAATAGATAAGGCGCTTGAAACCGGCAAGGGCAAGCCACACTTAAAGCCTGTGGCAAATTCCATGGGACAGGCCAACACCCTGGTTGCGGCTATGGCGCTGGCGCCGATAGCCGGAATAGCCGCGGCTGCCGGGAAATTATATCACAGGGTAAAAACGGAGAAACAAGGAGAATCCGATGCATCCAGATAACCAGTTGCCTGTTCAGTATAAAATTATTCACGCTGTCTATGGAATCACGGTATTTTTTCTGTCCCTGTCAGGATTTGCCCAGATGCCGATTTTCAAGCGTTACTATATTGCGGATATCCCGGGC
>Ga0265294_10002986_pt1 | contig 21982 bp, 19 predicted proteins | sample MunlanPumphouse3_FD_192504 | JGI IMG/M metagenome (GOLD analysis project Ga0265294, IMG submission 192504) | Groundwater microbial communities from a municipal landfill in Southern Ontario, Canada - Pumphouse #3 | ecosystem: Environmental > Aquatic > Deep subsurface > Groundwater | place... | reverse complement strand
ACGGCGAGATGGGCGGGAATCCGAGTCGGTATTTTCTGGTGTTCAAGGATTTGGTCGATCCTGCCAGACTTGCGGCCATCAAACGGGAGACGAACGACATCGAAGAACGATTCGTTGAAAATGGCGGACGAAGGATCAATCTTGATCCTGGCATTCTTAGCGCGGGTTCTTTTATCCTCGCCACAACGAAAAACCGTTCCCATCGCATCCCGCTCTCTGATGGAATTTATGCCGAGGTGACGTTGATCTATTTCAACCATCGGTTCAATGCGCTTCCTTGGACGTACGCCGATTACCGCAGCGAAGCGTTCTGTACGTTGTTCAAGGAGTATCGCGCATCGTATCTTTCCGACCTTCACGCTACGAAATGCACTTCTTGACGATTGTCTTGTAAAAATCCACCCCTTGGGGAAGCGTCTTCGTGTCGATGTTTTCGTCAATGCCGTGAATCGAGATTCGCTGTTGTGTCGTGATCTCAAGCGGAGCGAACCGATAAACGTTGTCGCACACCGACGTGTAAAACCGGGAATCGGTGCCTCCGGTCATTGCGTATGGACAAGGGACGACGGAAGGGAACTCTTCTTTGATCGTCTCTTCGAGCATTTTGAACTGCTGGGTATGGATATCGACGACAGGACATGGTTCGGAGGCATTGATTACCTGCATCTCCACATTGTGTTCCTTCGCTTTCTTCCCGAGGATTTTCGTCGTTTCCTCCACGCCCTGATGAGGGATGAACCGGACGTTTGCCGTTACGTACGCCTCTTGGGGCATGACGTTCAACCCGTCGGATCCCTTCGCCGTAGTGAAGGCGATGGTCGTTGCGATCATTGCGGCCCCAGACGGATTGGTCGTATACAGGATTTTGGCAAGGATCGGGGAGAATCCCTTGGCGTGACGGAACAGGAATCCCTGAATTCCTGGGGTTTTCGATCCGAGACGTCTGAGCATCTCCACCGTAATGGCGTTCATTTTCGGACGGAACGGGGGATGCTTCTCAATTTCATTCATCAATGCTCCGAGCCGTGGGAGCGGAGTGTCTTTTCCCGGGGCTGACGCATGCCCCCCCTTGCCGTGAGCGATGAACTTATAGTTGCCCGTTCCTTTTTCCAGACATCCGATCATGGCGAATTTCCCCTTGGCGCCTTTGATCGGCTCGTAGGTGATCATCCCGCCCTCGTCCAGCACCAGTTGCAGATGGATATGTCGGGAAGCAAGGAGATCGCTCGCCGCCTTCGCTCCCGGACCGATGATCTCCTCTCCTGCGGAAGAAGCGATATACAGGTCCCCGTTATTTCGGTATCCTTCGGAAATAAGTTCCTCTACAGCTTGAAAAATACAGAACAATGAACCCTTGGTGTCCACCGTCCCGCGTCCCCAGATGTTTCCGTCCTGATCGATGTCTCCTGAAAACGGGGGATGTTTCCAGTCGTTGGCGTTGGCGGCGACGACATCCTGATGACTCATCAGAAGGATCGGTTCTCTCAAAGGACGCTCCGCGGTCCATGAGAGAAGCAACGAACCGTCTTCCCATTGGGTGAGGTTGCAAGTTTCGAACACATGGGGGAAATTCGTCTTCAGCACGTCGTGAAACGCTGTGAATTTTTCTTTCTGGACGATATCCTTCACGGATACCGTCTCGCATTGGATCATCTTCTGCAGTTTCGCAGCATATGTCCGTGTACGATCTTCCATTTTATTGAATCTCCTTGATCAATTGAGGCTTGAAACGGTACATCAGGTAACACAATCCGATTGCGATGGCGCCGTTGGGAATCAACAGGGTCGTCGCCGATCCGATCAAGTTCGGCATGAGACTGCACAGAATAATGATGAACAACATCGGAAAGATGGAAAGGATCGGGTTTTTCTTGAAATACTGCATTGCCAACGCGCCGAACAAACAGGGAAGCAGGTTGTCAAAGGCCGGTCGGAGCACCGGATTCTGCAGAATCGGGGTAAGCGGAATAAGTAACAACACACCGAGTAAAATAACCAGCATCGTCACCAGAGAAGAGGTCGCCACCGACAAGGTCGTGATGATTTCATCTTCCGGAGTCCCCACTTCCGTTTTCGCTATGTCCCGCGCCGTGAAGGCGCATGGAAGTTTCATGTTGGAGATGTTCCCGGTCATGAAGCCGAGATATGACGCGCCGGGACCGAGAAGCGGGACATAGACGAGGTATTCCACGATACAGGACGGAATATAGATGAACAGTACCTGCACGAGTGCCGGCCAGAACCCCTTCATATTGAAATGGGCGTGAAGAAAGAAAGCGAACAGAAACGGAGCGCAAAAAAGCATCAGAATGCCGATGGAAAGCCCCGTCCTGCCCGTTTTGTGGATATCGTTCTCGTAAAGGTCGAAATCGAAGGTCTCGTCTTTCATACGATGCCTCCCAAAGAGAGCAAGACCGCACCGACCATTCCCATCAGCATGCTGCCTGCCAACGAGAAACTGTCCAGAACAGCGACGCCCTTCCTTTTGGAGAAGTATTCGAACACACCCATGGCGAGTGCGCTGATCAACGTAGTGAAGAGCGGAATGAATTGTTTCAACGTAATGGCAGTGGCGACATAACTGCCGCAAAAGGTGGCGCACATTCCGATGAACATGGCGACCATTGCATAGGAGCTGAATGATTTCTTGTGGCCCCCCGTGAGCGTTGCGGGTTTCTGTTTGATTTTATTCGAATACCTTTTCAGCGTGGTGATGGACAACAGGCATCCCCAGCATATGCCGATCGTCATGACGAGAAGAATCGTCACCAAGTCATCCACGGAGAGGATTGAAGCGTCAAGTCTTTTTCCCATTCCCGTCGCCGCAATGGAGGCTACCGTCGTTTCATATTGGAGGTTCCCTATGACGGACAACCTGAGCCAGGATACCGGTAGCCCAAGACTGCCGGACAAGGCGATGACGCCAAGCAGAATCGATAGGGACGGAAGGACGGTGAAGGTTACCGATGACGTGATGGTACGGTTTAGGATTTCCTTGGACATCCCGAGTTTCAGTCCCGCGACGTAACTCTTTCTCATGAACACGAAACAAAGACAGGCGACAAAAAGCAGGATGATTCCGACGATCACATATAGGATCGGCAAGTTTGCTTGTTGCAGATACTGTTCCATATGAAGGATACCCCTTGGTGTTCAGTATAGCACTTCCTTATTTTTATGCGGCGAAAACAGCATAAAAATGTAAAATATGATTTCTCTACGATAATTCCGTTGCATAATATGCGATTTCATATACTTCGGAAAAACCCATCGAACGATACAAGGTAAGCGCGACGATGTTGTCGCTTTCCACGTCCAGTACGACTTGCTTCCTCCATTCGATTGCTTGGGCCGTCACGTATTCCAACAGGAGTCGGCCGTATCCTTTCCCTCTCCAATAGGGAAGAAGTTCAAAGCCGTAGACGCAACACTTGCTTCCTTCGTCGTTCAGATGACAGACCCCGATGGGTTCGTCCCCGACGCATGCCATCCATCCGTGGCGCCGGGGATCGGAGAGGACCTTGGCAAGGTAGGATTTTCTCTCGTCTCCTTCTCCGAAAAGCTTTGCGAGAAGAGCCGCATAACGGGGAAAGACAATGTTGGTGACAGGAATGAATGACGTCCCTTCTTTCGTATGAAAAGTCGGTTTGTCCAGAAGTTGCATCCGGTACTCGGAGAATGCGTATGCAGTATCGGGAAGGTGCTGTACCGTCTCGATTCCTCGGACGCTTTTTGTTTCAACGGCATAAAGTATGCGGGAGTATCCGTGTTCCCGACACCGCCTCATCACTTGGGACAGAATGGAATGAAAATATCCCTGTTTCCTGAATGCCGGATCGGTGAATGCCGTCACTTCCACTTCTTCTTTCCCCGAGGAAAACAGCGTAAGGAACGAAATCATCCTGTCATTTTCCCGGGCTTCCCAGAAATGCGGCATCATTTCTTCTGTCTCCAAACCGGGGTCGAGAAACAAGTCGCTTGCAAGATGATCGGCTTCTGAGCAAAGCTTGTAGAGTTTTTTGGCCTCTTCGGCTTTTTTACTCGGCAACCGAATGTAAGAGACGATGTCCATGGAGCAAGTATATCAGCAATGGGGGGAAAAAAGAAGGAAGCGATGAAAACCATTTGGCGGTAGAACAAGTATCATGTTGCTGATAATTTTCCTGATGAGTGCGTTTTTTTGTTCCTGTTCGTATAATCCGCTTGTGGAACATCCTGTGGAGGTGCTTATCCCGTCTCATCCATGGGAAACGTCGGAACCCGACATGTGGATGTTGCTTGCTACATCCCTGGGAGAGAAGATTCATCTTCCCGCCGGGGAACGAAAGGCGGTGATCAACGTCCCGTACGGAAAGACCGTGTATGTCGCCGTCTCGCCACTCGGGGAATATGCGCCGTTTGGCACGTTCCTGACGGCAGCGATGGATAAAGCTGAACTTGATCAGGAGAGGGGACATCTCGCAAGATACTTGGTTGACAATTCACCTTCTTTCGCAGAGGTAATCTCCCTGACTGACGGAGCGTATCTTTTTTCCATGCTTTCCGAACGAGGTGTTTCCGTATTCGATCTGGATCGCGTCACCTTGCTCCGCGATATTCTGAACAATCACCTCGGGGATGGGTCGTTTGTGGCTTTGCCCCGTCATTCGGTGGCGGTGGCGGACATTCCCACGGGGCGTTGGGTCGCAGAACGGGAAGATGACGGGAACTTCTGGTACGACGGGGAACATCCTGTTCTTCTTTCCTTCTCCGATGGGCTTCATTGCTATCTGTGCAGGGAACGATCCCTGCTTTTGAAGATTCATGTCGATGCGAAGGAAAGCTTGTCCTTTACGAGCGTGCATGGACGCCCGAGGTGGTGATTCCGTCTTGGCTTTTCCTTCGTTTCGGAGTACAGTGCAAAGGCTATGCAGTCACTCCACGAACTCTATCGTATCGGCGTCGGACCTTCGAGCAGCCATACTATGGGACCACGATTTGCGGCCCAACATTTTCTCGGGAAATATCCTGATGCGGCTTCGTATGAAGCCAGTCTTTTCGGATCGTTGGCCGCGACAGGAAAAGGACATTTAACCGACAAGGCGATTCGTGAAGTGTTTGCCGCAAAGGGGAAGGACGTCGATATCTCTTGGTATCCCGATCAGTTCAAACCGTTTCATCCCAATGCGCTTTCCATTACGGCGTTTGACGCAGACAAGAATGAATTGCATAGCCAGATCTACTACAGCGTCGGAGGTGGCAGGGTGGTTATCGAGGGCGATCCCTCAAGCGAACCTGCCGACGTATATCCGAAAGAATACACCCATATGAAGCAGATCCTCACCTTTTGCAATGAAGAAGGGATGCAATTGTGGGAGTTCGCCATCAATTTCGAGGGGCAAGAAATTCTTGAGTACATGGATACCGTGTGGGACGTGATGAGGAAATCCATCGAAAACGGGCTCAATACGGAGGGCGTACTTCCCGGCGGATTGAAACTCCCCCGTAAGGCGATGCAATACAACGAAAAGGCAAAGGATTTCAAAGGACCGTTCGGCAATACGGCGCTTGCATTGAGTTATGCCCTCGCCGTTTCCGAAGAGAACGCGGCGGGCGGAACCATCGTCACGGCACCGACCTGCGGCTCCTGTGGAGTGCTTCCCGCCGTGCTCCGTTATCTCTCCGAACAATATAAGTTTCCCAAGATCAGAATCCTCAGGGCACTTCTTACCGCCGGCATCATCGGCGACGTGGTGAAGGCAAACGGGTCGATCAGCGGGGCGGAAGTGGGATGCCAGGGGGAAGTCGGCGTTGCGTGCGCCATGGCAGCCGGGGCTGCGACACAATTGCTCGGCGGTTCGATATTCCAAGTGGAATACGCTGCGGAAATGGGGCTCGAGCATCACTTGGGGCTTACCTGTGACCCGATGCTCGGTCTCGTCCAGATTCCTTGCATCGAACGGAATGCCATGGCCGCTATGCGTGCGTTGGACAATAGCACCTATGCGCTCCTTGGGGATGGCAGACATCGAGTTTCATTCGACAACATCATCGATGTAATGATGGAGACGGGGCAGGCATTGCCGTCCCTGTATCGTGAGACCAGTCGCGGCGGCTTGGCAAAAGTGACTGAAAACCCCAATCCCTAACCGTTCAACGCTTTTTTCGACCAGAACAGCACAACGAGTGCGAAAATCATCATCACTGCGATGGAAAAAATGCCCGCCGCTTGGGAAATTCGTGTGGAAACGACTCCGATGATTACCGGGATGAATAGTTTCCCGATGGTTCCCGAGATGGAATGCATGTTCATCGCTTGGTCGATGCGATCCGGCCACGCATGGATTTCCACCATCTGTGCCATCGGATTCAGGGCTCCGAGTCCAAACCCCGCAAAGGTCAAGGCGACCAAAGCCATAGGAACGGATGAGGAAAAAGACATAACGGTCAGACTGACGGCTACGAAGCCGGTCAATATCCCGATGATGCTCCAATTGTGTTTCGATGTAATGAAACAGGGGATCAACAGCAATCTGCTGCCGGTCATGCCTACGTGAAACAGCGTGACGGCCAGCCCGACGGCGAATGCGGAGGATCCTAGGCTCTGCTGGAGAAACAGAAGCGGATAAATCATCGTTACGCTTTCGACGGTGGAGGTGATGACAAGAAACAGGTAAAAAAGACGGAACGGTTTTTCTCCCAGCAGGGAAAAGCCATCTTTCAGCGGATTCGCTCCCGTACGCCGGTGAGTCATCAAGTCGGGGTTTTTTCGTGCGATGCCCAAGAGAAGCAGAAAGACAAACCCCATCACCAGCCATACAATTCCGTTCTGGTAGTAGGCAAGATACCACGTGCTTCCTTTCATCCGCGAAATATACCAGCCGGCGAACATGCTGCTGATCGCATAGGAGAGATGCATTGCGGCGATGTTCCTTTCCCGTTTTGATCGGTCGATAAAAGTGATGACGCTGAATTTTGCACTTGTCCACGGATAACCGAGCACGCTCTGCAAAAGGAATGCCGCGGCAAAAGACGCTGTCGTCCGTGCTCGTCCGAGCAGGAGGAATCCCAGCGCTGAACCAAAAATTCCAATGATCATGCTTCGGTATGGCCCTGTTTTTCTCAGGAGTGCCGGATATAAGAGAAAGGCCGCGATCAAACCGGCTTGGGAGACGGAAAGGATCCATCCCAACCCCTCGAGCGATGTACCGCAGGTAACTTGGATATCGTTGCCCAATCCTCCGAACAGATTCGAGGAAAACGCCATAATAACGGTCTGAAGCAATATCATGAAGAGCATCATGACAGGGAACTATATCGACTTCCACAGGAAAAGCAAATGGTCAGCCTTCGACGGTGATACCCAAAAGATTCGCCATGGCTGCGGCTTGGTCGTGACTGATTTTCAATCCCCTGAGTTCTTTGAAATCATCGCTGACGATGATGCCATCCAAGGTGCAGGCGGATAGGTCGATGCCCTTCAGGCTTGTGCCGGTGAAAGTCGCTTCGGTGAAATCGCAGGTATGGAACGTAGGAGGAACGGAGAAAACAATGGAAGTGAAGCCTGCGTTCTTGAAGGAACATGAGGAGAATTCGACCTCTTTTTTCAGGCGGGATTTGTCCCATGTCCCGTAATTGAAAATACAATCGGCGAAACGACACTCCTGAAGGACGACATCGGAAAATGAGGAACCGAGAAACTTGCATCCCGAGAAGGTGCATCCCTTGAAGTGCGAACCTCCGAAAACGGACTCTGAAAGATCGCACGAGAGAAACATAACGTTCACCAACGAACAATCCCTGAAATTGGTTCGATCGAACCAGCCGTGGCCGAATGCGATATGGCTGAACCAACTGTCGGAAAGATCAAGCCCGGTGGCGACGACCTTGTCCATTTCGCAATCCTGGTACTCTTTTTCTTCCGTGATGATGAATGTCGTCGTATCCTGCATAGCCTTATCATACCACCAAATGTCGGGACGGAAAGAAAAACGGATCGTCTCGCGCGAGACGACCCGTAGAATTTACTTGACGACCAGATTTACCAATCGTCCTGGGATGACGATCTCCTTGACGATGGTTTTTCCCGTAATCCATTTCTGGATCTTTTCGCTTTCCTTTGCCATGGCGAGAAGTTGTTCTTTGGTCGTTCCGTTTTCGGCGGCGACTTTATCCCTTACCTTCCCGTTGACCTGAAAGACGATTTCAAGGACGATATCGTGTGTTTTCGCCTCGTCATACGTTGGCCACGAATGCTTGGTCACCGATGGTTCATGACCCTGCAGTTGCCACAATTCTTCGGTCAGATGGGGAACATACGGGGTGAGAAGAAGAATTAAAGTTTCGTATACCGCTTTGGGAACGGAATCCGCTTTGTATATCTCGTTGACCAATACCATCATCTGGGAAATCGCCGTGTTGAAGTTCAGGGACTGCGTGTCCTCTGTCACTTTCTTGATCGTTTTGTGGAGTAGCCGGTCAAGCGTCTGCGAAGCGGGCGCGTCGATGATCTTCTTTTCTTCATGGATTCTCCATACGCGGTCGAGGAACCGATAAATGCCGATCAAACCTTCCGTAGACCATGGCTTGGAAACTTGAAGCGGTCCCATGAACATCTCGTACATCCGCATGGAATCAGCGCCGTACGTAGAGATGATCTCGTCGGGATTGATGACGTTCTTCAGGCTTTTGGACATTTTCGCCGTGACCCGTTCCAATGTCTCTCCCGTTTCCTTGTCCTTGAACATACCGGGGGAGGTTTCCTCGACCATGTCAACCGGCACCAGAGCTTTGTCTGCTTTCTGGTAGGCAAAACTGGTTATCATCCCCTGGTTGACCAGTTTCTGGAAGGGTTCCCTCGTGGAGACCAGTCCGAGATCATATAACACCTCATGCCAGAACCGTGCGTAAAGCAGATGGAGCACAGCGTGTTCCGCCCCTCCCACGTACAAATCGACCGGCATCCAGTATTTTTCCTTTTCCGGATCTACGAATTGTTTGTCGTTGTGCGGATCGATGTATCGCAGGTAGTACCAGCAGGAACCGGCCCATTGCGGCATAGTGTTCGTCTCTCGTTTTGCCGGTCCCCCGCATTTCGGGCAAGTGGTGTTGACCCAGCTGTCGATCGTGGCGAGGGGACTTTCTCCGGTTCCGCTTGGTTCATACGATTTCACTTCGGGAAGGAGCAACGGAAGTTGATCCTCGGGAAGCGGTACAATACCGCAATGCGGGCAGTGCACCAAGGGGATTGGTTCCCCCCAATAGCGCTGGCGACTGAACACCCAGTCACGAAGTTTGTAATTTACCGCTTTGTGGCCGCAGTGGTGTTCTTCCAACCACGCAAGCATTTTGTCGATGGCTTCCTGCTTGTTCAGGCCGTTGAGCCATTCGCTGTTGACATGTTCTCCGTCTTCCGTCCATGCCTGTTGTTGGACGTCGACGCCGCTTTTCAACACTTCAATGATGGGAAGCCCGAATTTCTTCGCGAATTCCCAGTCACGTGTGTCGTGGGCGGGTACAGCCATGATGGCGCCCGTTCCGTAGCTGATGAGCACATAGTCGGCGATCCAGATCGGGATTTTCTTTCCGTTGACTGGATTGATGGCGTAACTGCCGGAGAAGACGCCCGTTTTTTCTTTGGCCAAATCGGTCCGTTCGAGATCACTTTTATGCGCCGATTCCGCCACATATGCGGCGACTGCCCGCTTTTGCTCCGGTGTGGTCAGTTTATCGACCAACGGATGTTCAGGGGAGATGACCATGTAGGTTGCCCCGAAGAGCGTATCGCACCGGGTCGTGTACACTTCAAGCTTTTCGTCGAATTTTTCCAAAGAGAAGAAAACCGATGCGCCGACGGAACGGCCGATCCAATTGCGTTGCATCAGTTTGACGGACTCCGGCCAGTCGAGTTTGTCGAGGTCCTTCAACAATTCGTCGGCATACGCGGTGATTCGCAATACCCATTGGCGGATGTTCTTCCGCTCCACTTTCGCGCCGCATCGCTCGCACTTGCCTTCTTTCACTTCCTCGTTCGCCAATCCCGTTTTGCAGTTCGGACACCAGTTGATGGGACTTTGCGTCTCGTAGGCGAGTCCTTTTTTGTACAGCTTGAGGAAAATCCATTGGGTCCATTTGTAGTATTCCGGTTCACAGGTGGAAATCTCCCTGTTCCAGTCGTAGCAGAATCCCAGACTCTTGATCTGACGGGTGAATGTGACGATGTTCTTTTCCGTCGTTGCCTTGGGATGGGTTCCTGTCTTGATGGCGTAGTTCTCTGCAGGCAGACCGAATGAGTCGAATCCCATTGGATGCAGGACATTGTATCCCTTCATTTTCAGATAGCGCGTGTAAATATCCGTGGCGGTGTACCCCTCCGGATGGCCGACGTGCAGTCCCGCGCCACTTGGATACGGGAACATGTCGAGGACGTATCTCCGTTTCTCCTTCGGATAGGAAGGATCTTCCGTCACTTTGTAAGTCTGGTGGTCCGCCCAGTACTTCTGCCATTTCACTTCAATTTCATGGAAGGGATAGTTGCTCATTTAACTAATTGCCTCATATATAATTATATGAATCGTCAATAGGAGACGACTGTACAAATAAGCATACAATAAAGCCTTTTCGTTGTACAGTGCGTTCCTTACTCGTATTCGAAGTCAGGAGACGGAGATGGGGTGAACAGGACGGAATCGACTCGGTTTTTCGTCATGGACAGGATTTTGAACGTTCCGATGGGTACCGTGATGATTTGTCCGATACGGGGAATGTCTCCCGTCACGTCGAGCAGATAACTGGCGACCGTCCCGCTTTTGAAGGCGGATTGTCCGTCGGCGACGGACAGCGTTTCGATGAACTGTTGCAACGGAGTATCCGCCTGGACAATGTACGATCCCGGTGCATGAGTGTTCGGGACGATGAGTTCCCCTTCTTGTTTCTCGTGTTCGTCATAGATTTCCCCGAACAGTTGTTCGACGATGTCTTCCATCGTAACGACACCGGAAAATCCTCCGTATTCGTCCAGCACGATGGCCATGTTGAGATTCTGATGTTTGAAATGAGTAAACAAATCATCGATATGCATGGTATCGGGGACAAACTGGGGTGCCTTCGCAAGCATGGAAATTTTCATCGAGTTTCCTTTTTCCACTTGAGCGGAGAGCAGATCCTTCAACACCAGAATACCGGTGATGTTTTCGTGGTTGCCGTGATAGAGCGGTACCCGGGAGTATCCCGATTGAACCATCCTGGGAAATGCGTCCTTGATCGTCAGGCAATCATCCATGCTGAATACTTCGGTGCGATGGGTCATCACCGTACGGACTTGGGTTTCGGAGAAATAGATGGCTCGTTGCATCAAGTCGCTTTCGTATTGATCCACGACGCCTTCGTCTTCCGCAGCATTGGTGATGTGCATCAGACTCGACGCCGTCAGTTTCTTGGTGTCCGAACCTCGGAACAGGAAGTTGATGAATCGCATCAATTGCCGGAAACACCAGACGATGGGAAACAAGATGGTTGTCAGTATCTTCAACGGGATGGCGGCTGCCAGTGCGATGCCAAGGCTGTTGTGCATGGCGATTTGTTTCGGAGAAATCTCGCCGAAAACGAGAAGTGTCAGCGTGAGGATCCCCGTCGCAGCGCCCACATAGTGGTTTCCCCACTGGTCGATGACCAACGAAGTGACCAATGCAGACAAGGAAATGTTGACTAGATTGTTTCCGATCAAAACGGTCGTCAGCATCACGTCGCTGTTGCGACAGAAACCAAGGGCGATCCTTGCGCTCTTGGAGCGTTTCGTCTCAAGTATTTTCTGATCGATGATCGATAGGGAAGTGTAAGCGGTTTCCGTGGCGGAGAACGCTGCGGAGAAAAACAACAGAAGAATGATGGCTGCTATCATGCACACCACCTTGGTTCAGGTAACGGTACGTCATCCATATATATCGTAACTATAATGAATAATGAAGCGATGGACAATATCACAGGAGTATGATGGTAACCATGAGTACGGAGACGGAAGGGATGAGGAATGAGTCTGCGCCGCGCTTTTTGACCCTGCTTGAGTTGAAGCCGGTGGATGGATTGGGAGATGAGTTGGTTTCTTCTTTTTGATTTGGTAATCTGGTTAAAACGATATCAATAACGACAGAAATCTTTAGAACGAGAGAATAAATTCCTTAGTTTTGTGGCATCAAGATTTGGAAGTTCTAATTCTTGAGAGAGCTTTTTCGGCATGGTATGATAAAAAATCAAGTTTTCTCTTTTGGCAACGTGAGTTTCGATGAAAAAGAGGAAACGCTGGCCCATGTCTCATTTATTTTGTCTTGGTACTCTTTATAATATTGGGTTACGAACGTATAAAACAACATATCATTGATTAACATTTGATCAAGGCGGGATACAAAGGCACCATTTCTGCAAATGCTTTCAGTATTTGGAATCAACAAAGAAGAATCTGCAAGACGATAAAGGCTGGAATTTCCGATTCTTGTAACTCCGATCACAGTTGCTCCCATCGCTTTTGCTCGTTTCGCGATTGAAATGATTTCCGGGGTTTCTCCGGAATAGCTAATGACAAAGGCAAGATCTTCTTTGCTTAAAGTGCTTGCACAAACCATTTGGAGATGTGTTTCCGCATTGTAAGAAGCATCGATACCAAGTCTGATTAACTTTTGATAGAGATCGAGTCCTACAACTCCCGAAGCGCCGATACCAACAATCAGGACCTTTCTTGCTTTCCTTATCGCATCAACAGTTTTTTTGATCAGTTCTTGGTTGAGCAGTTTTTCCAATAAAGTAAAACTGTTTGTTGCTGTCGTAATAATATTTTTTATGACCGTCGAAACTTCTGGTGCCCGTTGAAGGTCAATATCATTTGTGAAATTCAAGGTCGTCATGTCTAGTTCTTTGTGTCCGGACTGAAATAGGCATTTCGCCACTTCCAACTTCAATTCCGGGTATCCAGGAAGCCCAATCTTTTTACAGAATCTTGTGACTGCCGGAGCATTTGTCTCCGATGCCTCTCCAAGATTGGCGATTTTCATCATGGGAACTTTATCTGGGTTGTTGACAACATACTTGGCAATTTTTTTTTCTGCCGTGGTCAATGTTGGGATGATATGACGAATGTAAAACAAAATATTGTCCATAAGTTCAGTGTATCATTGATGTAAATAATTTTCAAATTATATTAAAATAATTACGAAAATAAATTAAGACCAAGTTTATTTTCAATGTATACTAATTTTATGGAACATATCGCGATGACTGAGCAACCAAATCCTGCATCTTACATGATTGATACAAAAACATCACTTGAAATTTGCAAGATTATTAATCAGGAAGATATGAAGGTTCCGGCAGTAGTGGAGACCGCCCTCCCCGCAATTGCGGCTTTAGTTGATGATGTTGTTGCTTCTTTCCGAAAAAATGGAAGACTGATTTATATCGGGGCAGGTACAAGCGGCAGGCTTGGTGTACTTGACGCCTCGGAATGTCCACCGACCTACGGCGTTGATCCTGGAATGGTTCAGGGGATTATAGCGGGGGGGGACCCTGCATTGGTCAGAAGTGTTGAGAACGCCGAGGATGATGGGGATGCGGGCATCGAATCCTTAAAGCGAATCGCTTTTACAAACAAAGATGTGCTTGTAGGAATAACCGCAAGTGGTTCTGCTCCATTTGTTGTTGAAGCAATGAGGTATGCAAAAGGGCTTGGTGCTGTCGTTGGAGCAATGAGTTGTAATGCGGAGTCTTTGTCGTTTTTATATGCAAAGCATGTAATATATCTTCCTGTGGGTCCTGAAATTATTACAGGTTCAACAAGAATGAAAAGCGGTACAGCTCAGAAATTGGTACTTAATATGATTACGACAGCATCGATGATTCGCATTGGTAAGGTATACAACCATTTCATGGTAGATTTCAAACCAACAAACACTAAACTTATGAAAAGATCCTTACGTTTGATTCAAGAAATAGCCGGATGTTCATCTGATGAGGCAAAAAAAGCATTTGGACAATGCCACAACAATACAAAGGCAGGAATTTTGATTGCATTAGTTGGTATTACATACGAAAAGGCAATAAGTGTTTTGGAGGAAGCTGAGGGGAATCTTCATCAGGCGTTTAAGTTATGTGGGAGGGAGGATCATATCTGAAAAAAGTGGATGTTTACATCCATAGGAGGGTTCAAATGAGGAAAAAGTTTTCATTGGTCTTGGTGCTTCTGCTTGTATGTTTACTGGTGGGAGTGTTCGCAAATGGGGCAAATGAGCAGGGTAAAACTTCTGTGGTCGTGACAAAACCGACGGAAATACAATTTTGGACATGGCGTCCAGAAGATGTGGATTTTTATAATTCGGTTATTGCCGATTTTGAAAAGCTCAACCCAGATGTCAAAGTTGTGCAGAATGCAATAAAAAACACAGAATACAACACAGTGCTTTCTGCTTCCTTGTCTGGAGGCAGTGGACCTGATGTGTTTCAAGCACGCGCATATGGGGGGCTTTTTTCTTTGAGTCAGTCAGGATTTCTTGAACCAATTGAGAAATGGGTTCCTTCTGTGAAAGACTTCCCTACTGCAGCTCTCACGAGTGCGACGGACCAAGGAACCGTTTGGGCGGTTCCCGCAGTCGGACAGACAATGCTTGTGTATTACAATACCGATATGTACAAAAAATATGGGCTTTCTGTTCCGCAGACTTGGGATGAATTTTTACATAATTGTCAAGTTCTTAAAGATCATGGAGAACTTGCGATTGCAAATGGAACGAAGGAGGGATGGACTGTTGAGACCTTACTTGGAGTTATCGGCCCGACTTTTTATGGAGGAGACGATTTCTACAAAGCAGTTGTTGCGGGAAATACAACATTTGAGGATCCTCGCTTCATTGCAGCAATCAAGAAGATTGGTGAATTGAAACCGTATTTGCCAGAGATGCATACTGGCGTGTCCTATACAGATATGCAATCAAGTTTTATCAATGAAAGTGCAGGACACTTTTTAGGCGGTTCATATGAGGCCAGTTACTTTGAAGCGCAGAATCCGGATCTTCATTTTGACGTCTTTCCAATTCCAGGGTTGAAGAACACAGATCCCAAACGTGTTTCCGTATACGCGGATATGAGTTGGGCAATTAATGCCAATAGCACAAAGAAAGAGGCAGCTGCAAAGTTTGTGAATTATCTTGCAAGCGTTGAGGTTTCCAACAGAATTATTCATGAGATGAAAATGGTATCTTGGACACCAGGAACCGACAGTTCCAGCACACCATTCATCCAAAAGGTTTTGGCGTTGCAAAAGCAAAGTACTCCATATGTATTCTTGGCGGGTTTCCGGTTCAAACAACCAACTGGTTCCCAACTCTTCCAGGCTGCAGGACAAGGCTATATGGCTGGACAACTTACCGCAGAAGAAGTTGCTGCCAGTGTACAGAAGGGTATCGCGACATATTACAAACCATTTCAGAAATAGGGTGTAAAGCGTTTACGTGGCCGTAGAGTATACGGCCACATAAAAAATGGGAGAAGGAGATGACCAGAAAACAACTGCATAAGGTAGGGAATATTTCTCTATTCGTTTTGCCTGGGTTAGTGATAGTTTTGACATTTATTGTGATTCCCTTGTTCATGTCAATGTTCAATAGTTTGTTTTCTTGGAACCAACTTGTCAGGCAGAAATTCATAGGATTGGGGAATTTTAAAAAACTGTTTTTGGGTTTTCCTTATCGAAATATGTTTCTTAATGCATTAGGGAATAATGTCATATGGTTTGTAATGACAATGCTTATCCAAAACTCTCTCGGTTTGTTTTTTGGTTATTTTTTGTCACGAAGGGTTCCCGGACATGCAGTTTTTCAACGGATTTTTTTTCTTCCTGTCCTTTTTTCGATTGTTGCAGTCGGATATCTTTGGGGATTGTATCTTCGACCAAATGGCTTGGTAAATGAATTCCTCAATTTGATCGGTAGATCGGATTTACGGCAAGCTTGGTTGGGAGATTCAAAGTACGCAACGGTTTCAATTGTGTTGGTGAATATTTGGCGATGGGTCGGTTTCCCTTCTTTGGTTTTTATGGCTGCGGTTGATAATGTCCCTCAAGAATATTGGGAATCAGCTTATCTTGATGGTGCAGGGGAATGGAAAATGTTTTGGAAAATTGTTTTCCCATTAATTATTCCTTCTGTAACAATTATTTTTGTTCTCACTATCATTGGTAGCCTGAATGTTTTTGAGCAAATTTACACAATGGCCGGATTGGACGGAGCTCCTAATTATGCGACAGATACTATTGGTACCCTCTTCTACCGAACTGCTTTTGGGTCAGTGGATGCTGGCAGTCCCGAAATAGGCATTGGATCTGCAATTTCCGTCATTATCTACCTGATGACCTTTATTTTCTCTTTGGTCACCGTTGTTGGAAACAAGAAACGGGAGGTAGAGATATGAATCTGGACTTCACATATCATTCGGGAGGCGGATGGAAGAAATTTGCCATTACTGTATGTCTTATCGTTATGTCCATCTATGTAATTCTTATCATCTATCCGTTGTTCAATATGCTGATTTCTTCTTTCAAAACGACAAGAGAGATCATGAAGGATCCTTTCGGAATGCCTTCTTCTTTTAGTTTCAAAAACTACAAGTTATTGTGGATTGATAAACACTTTGACAAGTACTTTTTAAATAGTCTTATTGTCACTGCCATTGCAATGCTCTTTGTTGTTTTGTTGGGATCTATGGCTGCTTTTGGTGTGTCTCGTTACAAGTATAAGGGAAACACCTTGGTGTACATGTTGTTTCTCAGTGGAATTATGCTTCCCCTAAAGGCGGCGGTCATCCCATTGTTTTTCATTATTAAGAAATTGAATTTAGTTGATAACTTTGGTTCTGTCATTTTGATTTTTATTGCCATGGGTATTCCCTCAACAGTATTCATTCTTGCTGGTTTTATGAAAGGGATACCGGTTGATTTGGAATATGCCGCACGTATTGATGGATGCAGTGATTTTAGAATTTATGCACAGATCATCATGCCACTATGTGCGTCCTCGATCACACTTGTCACCATATACAATGCAGTCCCGATTTGGAATGATTTCTTTTTCCCGTTGGTATTTTTAATTAGTGATACGAAGAAAACGCTTCCTGTCGGTTTGAGCTCATTTTTTGGGCAGAACAGTACAAACTGGGGGCTATTGTTTGTTGGACTTTCCATTGCGATTGTTCCTATGATTATTCTTTATTTATTTATGTCAAAATATTTTATTAAAGGAATGACGGTTGGTGCCGTTAAAGGATAAGGAAGACAATGGATGATATTGCATTGCTTGGTGGATTAGAAAAAAAATACTCAAGTGAATTATTTGAAAATGTAATCCCGTTTTGGCTGAAATACTCTCTTGATCATGTATATGGAGGATACTGTACTTGTATCGATTATGATGGGACTGTTTTTGATACCGACAAATACAGTTGGATGCAAGGCAGGGAAATTTTCCTTTTCAGCAAACTCTGTCTGTTATATGGAATACGAGAAGAATGGAGGCGAGCCGCAAAATGTGGCGTTGATTTCATGCTTGCTCACGGAAAGGCGCCAAATGGAGACTACTATTTTGCCTTGGATCGAACAGGTCGTCCGTTGGTTCAGCCATATAATATTTTTAGTGATTGTTTTCTTTGTATTGGCTATGCCGATTATTCCCTTATTGCAGAGACAGAGGAAGAAAGGGAACAAACAAAGGTAGAAGCGATACGTTTGTATAATCGGATTCAAGAAAGGAAGACTAACCCAAAGGGGATCTGGAATAAACAGGTACCAGGCGGTCGTAATCTTCAGATGATGTCTATCCCGATGATAGAAGCAATGCTTGCACTCGAATTGGAAGGTGTTTTGGGGAAAGATGCTGTCAAGAACAAGGAAGATGAGGTGATGAAACTTTTCCTGTCACGGCATGTCGACAGGGAGAGGAAGTGTGTGTTTGAAAGAGTTAATCCTGATGGTTCTCATATGTTGGATGTCATGGAAGGAAGGTTGCTCAACCCAGGGCACGCTCTTGAAATTCTGTGGTTTCTCATGACGATTGCAGAAAAACATAATGATGAGGATCGAATCAATGATCTTGGTGAAATAATGCTTTGGTGCATTGAGCGAGGGTGGGACGATACATATGGTGGCATTTTTTATTATCGGGATTATGACAACAGACCACTCGATAAATTTGAGTCTGACATGAAACTTTGGTGGGTTCATGTAGAAGCATTGAATGCTTTTCTTCTTGCTTGGAAACTTACAGGGAAACAAGAATTCAAAGAATGGTTCTTGAAAATTGATGATTGGACATGGGCAAAATTTCCCGATCATGTCCATGGAGAATGGTATGGATACTTGTCGCGGCAAGGAGAAGTTGCTTCAACACTAAAAGGTGGAAAATGGAAAGGATTTTTCCATCTACCAAGGATGTTGTATACCTGTAGCGGTTGGCTGAAGGATATGCAGGTATGAAAATATATGTCGGGATTGATGGTGGAGGTACAAGATCCCGAATTGCTGTTATGGATGAAAAAGGCAAGATTCTTGAAAAAAGAGAAGGGGGGTGTTCAAATCAATACGCTGTTGGTTTGAACATGGCGGTTCAGAATATTAGGGATTTGGTAGAACATACAGCTAATCTTTCTCAAATTGCAGGTTTCTGTCTTGCAAGTGCAGGGCTTGGGCGAAAAAGTGAAGTTGTTCGCATGGCCTCTGCGATGCGATATTCTTTTCCTTGTTACTATTGTAGTGACGTAGAAGCGCTTCTTGTTGGTGGTTCACACAACGAAAATGGTACTTGTTTGATTTGCGGGACGGGAAGTGTTGCCATGGGAAGAGATCAAAACGGGAATACCTGTAGGAGTGGTGGTTTTGGATGGAGACTTGGAGATGAGGGATCTGCGTGGTGGCAAGGGCAACAGGCAATTGCACGATCAATGCGAAGCGAAGAGAAGCGTGATCTCCCAACGGGAATGTTGCCTTGTATTTGTCATCAACTGGGCGTTAGCCATGCAGAAGAGCTGATTACGCTCTGTAATTCAGACACACTAAGCAAAGCAAATATTGCTGCGTTATCATCTATTGTCACTCGATATGCCGCAAACAACGATCCTCTTGCTTTGTCCATTGTCAACGATTCAATTAAAGAATTGACAATGCTTGTTGATTCTGTTTTCGTGCAATTGCCTACAATAGACGGACGAGATGTTGTCTGTGCAGGTGGGGTATTAGAACATGATGCATTTTTTTGTTCTCTTTTACAAAACGCATGGGATGGTCGGTATAGGAGGGTTCCGGCACAAGGAACAGCACTTGATGGGGCGCTCATTTTGGCAAGGGCATGTAGAGAATATCATATTATTTCTCATTGATCTCCTTACTTAATTACCCAGAAGAAAAAGGGTGCTTGTGATTCCATATCACAGGAGCATGATGGTAACCATGAGTACGGAGACGGAGGGGATGAGGAATGAGTCTGCGCCGCGCTTTTTGACCCTGCTTGAGTTGAAGCCTGTGAACGGATAAAAGAAGAACAACGAATCGAGGACCATCAAGGTGTAACAATAACGAAGGGCGATGGATCCTTTCAGCGGAAGACAGAGAAACGCCAGTGCCAGTTGCCCGGTACGAGCTATCCTGCACAGGACGGTGTCCATGTCGCTGTTGCGCCAATGGTATCCGGCGATGTAGATGTTGCCTGGGACGGGGAAAGGAATGCCCACAAGGAGCGGCAACAGAATCCCGGGAAGCCATGCGGTGTCCCATGCGAGAAAAGAGACTTCCGCCTGTTGTATTCGTGCGGATACTTCCATCGACAGCGTCCTGATGGTCAGCGCGAAAACAGGGATCATCAAAAGAAACAACGGGCTTTGCTGGTAGAAAGGATCCTGGCTCCAGTCGGGCATCGTCCCGGGACGGATCATGTTCAGCAGATTCCATCCTTTCAGACATGGGAACCAAAGAAGAATGTTGCACAAGACCGTCAGCATGAATGGCCGTTGATCACCCTGTTCCTCTTTCGTTTCTTCAGGGATGGCGAGGTGCCAAAGGAAATATCCCATGTCAAAGAAGCGCGATGCACGCTTGTTGATCTTTGCCAATCCAATGCCAAACCGGGCGATCTGGGAGCGGATCGACATGATGGAGAAGCCATGGCTTGCAAACTGTTTCAGAGAGGAGCCATTGTCTCCTTCGACGCAGGCGACGATGTCGGTGCAACCCATCTTCTTCAAATGGGAGATGGACTGTTCGGTGAGAGCGGACGCGATCCCTACTCCGCGATACGCCTTGTCCACATACAACCAGCCGAGATATCCTATTTTCTTTTTGTTCGGAAGAGAGAAAACATCCATGTTCATGCCGCCGATAACCGTTTTCCCGTCTTTCGCCACGATCGTATGGTCAGGCTTGATGAAAAAGATCCGGTGGTAGCTTTTGGGGAAACTTGCGTTCATCAACGACGCCACCTGCGCTCTATCTTCTTCTTGCATCAAGGTGTATGTGTAGGACATAACTGTTCAAACTATAGCAGATTTTACCAGACATTGCATCTCATATTGTTGGACGTATCGAGAGAACCCCATCTTTTCCAGCAATCCGATCATGGGACGATACGCCTCATCCACGTTGAGAAACTTCACGAAGGGGTTTTTCGTGACGGACGGGATGCTTTCAATCGTCGCCATTCCGTATCCCCTGCCTCTGAATCGGGCATCGATGAACAGTTGCATGACCGAGCCGCTCTCCGTTTCCACGACGACGTATCCGACGGATTGTCCCCCAATTTGTACTACATAGATCGGAACATTTCCTCGGACGATGGACAAATTGTCATTCTGCCAGCTACTCCGACAAGGCGGATCCTGTGCAAGGGCTTTCGTATCCGTTTTTTCTAGGATTACCTCGCTTTTCTTTTGAAGGGAAGACGTATCGATTCGAAAGCAGGAGAAATTCCGCACGATGGAAAACCCATGTTCCTGATAGAGCGCCAATGCTTTTGTGTTGGTAGTAATGACTTCCAGCATCCAGCGCTCGACCCCGACTTCCGAAAGGCGCGCAATGGCTCCCTCGACCAACCGATGGGCGTGTCCCTTTCCTCGGAAAGCGGGGAAGATCGCCGTTCCGCAGTCGTACGCCCTGTCGCCTCTTTTCCCGTTAAGGACGAATCCGCATAGCGCTTCCTCCTCGTACAGTCCCACAGAGCATGCTTGGGAGAAACTGTTTTTCCTCAAGTTCCACATAAACTGTGTCTGAGAAAAACGAAACGGTACGGAATAATCGGAGAATGCCTTGTTGAATGTTCTCGCATCGATGCTCCGAAGCGCTTCCACGGTCACGTCAGAGTGCCCCTTGCCGCAATAAGAATCCGACGACGATAAGAAATTCCGCGAACATGTAGGTCGCCATGATGGTCACGTCGCTGAATTTCTTCTCAATGCTGTTGTACCCGAGCAGCGTGTCGCTGGTGGCGAAAAACACCACCCCGAACAGGGAGACAAGATCGCCCGCTCCCGCGCAAAACATCGCCTCTACAACCAAGACCAGCATATACAGGAACATGGGGATGGGCGCAGGCGTCCTCTTCACCAGTTTCCCCGCCAAAACGATCGGGTAGATCGCAAGTATCGCGACGACCAGCATGTATCCCGGGCTTTGCATGTGGAGCGCGAGGTAACGAATATAAAGGATATGTCCGACGAAAAACGACGCTCCGCCGATTCCCGCCATGAGCCATTGACCGGGGAACAACAAGAATGCGTCTCCGATCGTATGAAGAACCAGAGCCACGATGACAAGGACGGCCAGGCTTTTGGGTTCCGTCTGCACGGATAGGTAATACCAGAGCAACGACGGCATCAGCAATACTTTTGTGAACCTGCTGATCTTTTCCATGCGCATGTCCCGCGCGCAGATATGAATGACGCAGAGCAGGGCGAACAATAGCAATTGATAGTTCATGGATTGAGTGTA
>Ga0265294_10002985_pt1 | contig 21985 bp, 13 predicted proteins | sample MunlanPumphouse3_FD_192504 | JGI IMG/M metagenome (GOLD analysis project Ga0265294, IMG submission 192504) | Groundwater microbial communities from a municipal landfill in Southern Ontario, Canada - Pumphouse #3 | ecosystem: Environmental > Aquatic > Deep subsurface > Groundwater | place... | reverse complement strand
TGGCCGTATCTCAATACGAACTGCTCATGGCTCTGTACAACGCACTGGACGGGGCAAACTGGACAGCTTCCAAAAAAACCAACTGGAACTCAGAAGAACCCATTGAGACATGGGGCGGAGTGACCGTGGAAAACGGGATGGTGACTAAACTGAATTTCAGCGGTTTTGGGCTAAAAGGTCAGTTACCCGCCGTTATTGGTGAATTTACGTCGCTTACTTCTCTGAACCTGGGAAGCAACCCCAATCTGACCGGACCTCTGCCTAATGAGATAGGGAATCTGATAAATCTGGACGCTCTCATGGCTGTTACCACCGGACTGGAAGGACCGCTGCCGGCCTCTATGGGAAATCTGAGCAAGCTCACGAATCTGCAGTTGAACAATAACAACATAACAGGTACCCTTCCGGCCGAATGGGCCGGCATGACGGCTCTCAAAAGTTTTGGAATGTTCAACACCAAAATATCGGGACCGCTGCCCGAGGCTATTTTTACCGGGTGGAAACACATAGGATCCATACTCCTGAATAACAATCCCAACCTGAGCGGACCGCTGCCCGAAGGACTGGGCACCATGACCACAGATAACTCAATATTCAACATCCATATGTACGAATGTAATTTCACGGGAGGCATTCCGGCTTCTTGGGGCAATATACCACAGGTTTCCAAGCAATTGCGCGTTTATGGGAACAAACTCACCCAACCCGTACCGGCAGCTGTTCAAAACCATCCCTCGTGGACATCCGACAAATGGGACAGTTATAAACTTAACACCGATATTCACTATATCCGTACTCAACAAAATAATGTGTTCCTGGATTTAGCTGCTACCGAATAAGCAGCTAAATCTTCCCTTTTTGCGTCTTTGAGCTATGAAAAAATTTATACCTTCCATTATTATTGTCTTTGCTGCACTGGTTTTCAACGCAACCAGCTGCAAACCGGACGAACCTCATCTGGAGGCCAATCCCACCACCGTGACTTTCACGCAGGAAGGGGGGACAGAAACCATTAATCTGACAACTAACAGTATGTCGTGGACGGCATCGGTATCCGGCAAAGGATTTTCGGTGTCTCCCACTTCAGGGTCGGGAAATACAACGCTTACGCTGACCGCCGCGGCTGCTACTTCTGCCGATGAGCAAAAGGGCACTCTTACTGTCAAGAGCGGGACTCTGCAGGCGACCATATCCATTACCCAGGGTGCAAAGAATACACTTATTGCCTCCGGTAACAACACTATCGAACATGCCGGAGGCAGTTATTCCATAACTCTTCAATACAATACCAACTACACGGTAACCATTGAAGAGTCAGCAAAAAGCTGGATCCAGTATACCGGGACCAAAGCGCTTTCTTCCGCCACGCTGGCTTTCCAGGTGGCGGCCAACACGGGGCCTGCCCGGACCGGTATCATTACCATAAAAGACAATGCGGGCATTGCCGCTGCACAGAACATAACCCTTAACCAGAAAGAGAACCCTCTGCGTACGGACCTGATGGCCTTGTACGACGCGTTAAGCGGGACAAACTGGGCCGAGGCAAAAAAAACAAACTGGAACTCCGCAGAACCTATTGAAACCTGGGGCGGAGTGACCGTAACCGATGGAATAATAACTAAACTGAATCTGAGCGGATTCGGACTGAAAGGACAACTTCCCGAGGTAATCGGGTCGTTTACCGACATTACTTCGCTTAACCTGGGCAGCAATCCCGACCTGACCGGCCCCCTGCCCCAGGTAATTGGGAACCTGATAAAACTCGAAACGCTTAATGCAGTTACCACAGGTCTGCAGGGCCCTTTACCCGCTTCGATGGGCAACCTGTTAAACCTGACCAATCTACAGCTGAACAAGAACAACATTTCAGGGACTATTCCCGTCGAATGGGCCGGCATGACGGCTCTTAAGAACTTTGGAATGTATGAGACCCAGTTGTCGGGGCCTCTTCCCGATGCTATTTTCACCGGATGGAAGCATATAGGGACGCTCCTTCTGAACGACAATCCCAAGCTGACGGGAGAACTTCCCGAGGCACTGGGTAACATGACAACGGATAACACTATTTTTAACGTACAGCTGCATAACTGCAATTTTACAGGCGGTATTCCCGAGTCATGGGGAAATATTCCGGAGGTATCCAAACAGCTGTATCTCTATGGCAACAAATTGACTTATCCGGTTCCCCTGGCCATTCAGAATCATCCTTCATGGACCCCGGAACGGTGGAATAAAATGAAAGACGCTTCTGTACACTACCTGCGCTCTCAACAAAACAGTGTATATCTGGAACTCGAAGAGGTTCCCGATGCCCAGCGCGAGTTACTCATGTCACTTTATAATGCTCTGGACGGGGCCAACTGGGTAAAAGCCAAAAAGACCAACTGGGGATCGGACGAAGATATTTCCACCTGGGGCGGTGTTACTGTGGCTAATGACGCCATTACCCGGATTGACCTGAGCGGATTCGGGCTCAAAGGATCACTGCCAGAAATCATTGGAGATTTCTCGTTGCTTACCTATCTGAACCTTAGTTCCAACCCGACACTTACCGGCTCACTGCCGTCCGAGATAGGAACCCTGTCCAATCTGACCACCTTCCTGGCAGAGACAACAGGGCTTGAAGGATCTCTGCCCGCCGCTATGGGATCTCTGCAAAAGCTTACCAACCTGCAACTGAACAACAATAACATTACCGGGACCATTCCGGCTGAGTGGGCCGGTATGACAGCCCTGAAAAATTTTAGTCTTTCCAACACAAAGATATCGGGTCCGCTGCCTGCGGCCCTGTTTACGGGATGGAAACACATTGGATCGCTCATGCTGCACAGCAACCCCAATCTTACCGGATCGCTGCCGGAAGCTATTGGGAATATGACCACTGACAATACCGGATTTAATGTACACTTGTACGATTGTAATTTCACGGGCGGCATTCCCGAATCGTGGGGCAACATTCCGGCTGTATCGGCTGAGTTACGCTTATATGGGAATAAGCTGACTGAACCTGTTCCTGCTGCGATTATAGCTCATCCTTCGTGGACCACCGATAAATGGAACAGCACCAAACCGGGGACAACGACCCATTATATACGTACGCAGCAAAATGGTGTATATCTGGCATTGGACGCCATTCCTCCCACAGTTAGTGAAATTACGGTTACCGAGCTGACATACAATAAAATAAGCGTGAAGGCTACCGTAGAAAACGATGGCGGAGAAAATGTAACAGTAAGAGGGTTTATTTTTGGAACCACCAACCGGAAAGTGGGCGCAGGTACCGGAGATTTTTCTGCTTCGTTTACAGGTCTTAATTCGAATACCACCTATACCGTAAAAGCCTACGCAACTAATGCGGCCGGCACTACCTACAGCGCAGAGAAAGTCATTACCACACCTTTTTACAGTGAATTGAACCTCACGCTAACCGGAAAAGACAATCAGGCTATCGCTTATACTTATGTGTACCTTACCCGCATAGGAGACAACACAACTCAGGCAACAGCCGAGAAATCAGCTTCATCTGTGCCGGGAACCCGGTCGGGACATCTTTCCGCTTCATCTGCCGACGAAGCGCTACGTAAAGCAGCCGGAATTATGGCCGGATACCTGAAGCCTTTTGCTGCGGAGATTATTGCAAACAGGAATAAATTAAAACAAACGCTTAACAGTACTTCTGTCCGTCCGCGACTGACTACCAAAGGAACCGAGACCGTCGACTATACAGTAGTTACCAATGCCAACGGTATGGCAACGGTTGCAGATATCCGGCCGGGATTATATGCCGTACGCATGCAAACTACCGGATATGTACCCTTCTATGCCCAGATTAACGTACCGCAGGGAGACACTGCGATGGAACTTCCGGGCGTTCCAACCCTGGAGGTAACACTACCTTTCATTTCTGTATTTAAAGAAAATACGGCAACCCGCGCATTTGCCTCCTCCCATGCAGACGACAACATCCTGGCTATTGTGAATATGGACCCTTCGGCAGTTGCTTCGCACGTAGGCAAACGGATGGACAATCTGGTATTTTGTCCAATGGACACCACCTCGAGCCTGGCCATTATTGCACTTACCAAAGAAGACCTTGAGGCTACGTATGCTATTTTTGATGCCATGATTGACGACGAAGGACATATCAATACAGAAAACCTGAGCCAGACCGAATTGCTCAGCTTTATGCAGGACCATGCACGCAGGTTAGTGATGATCTCTCAGGTGACTCCCTGCCAAACCAACACCGTCAGTCAGCCGGACAATAATTTCAAGAAAATTATGTTCAGCCAGATGGATTCGAGTGTAAAGAATTTACTCCTCGGCCTGGGTATTACCGAAGACGATAAAATTACTATTGCACAGAATAAGGGATTGGTGATCAACATGATCATTTCCCAGCAGGGAACCCACCCCGTACTCCTGACCGATGGAGCCGGGCCTGCTGTATCAGGCGGAAACCTCCTGGGTCTTACATCAAATACCGGAGTTTCCACATTGTCGGATGTGGGCTATCAGGGAAACTGGCATCTGGGTGCTACTTTAAAATAACATCCAGGAAGAGAATAACTATGGCAACGGGGGCCACATACCGTATGATAAAATAAAAAGCCCGGAAAAACGTTCCTTTTAAAGATCCGGCATTGGTATACTGTTCGTAGACCTGCGATCTTTTAAGACGCCATCCGACGAACAGTACTATCAGCAGACCGCCAATGGGCAAAAGAATATTGGCAGACAAATAGTCAAAGAAATCAAAGAAGGTTTTACCAAAGATTTTAACGTCTTTAAGTACACCCTGCGAAAGAGAACTCAGACAGGCGCACACGGCTACAACAAAGGAGATAATTCCAACGGCCCATGTGCGCTTTATTTTTGTACGTTCTGTCAGATAAGCTGTAATTACTTCCATTAATGAAAAAACCGAAGTTATCGCTGCAATAAATAAAATCAGGAAAAAGAATATGGCAAATACATTGCCCAGAGGGATCTGGGCAAAAATGCGGGGCAGTACAATAAACACAAGGCCGGGACCTTCCTGGGGAGATACACCAAAAGCAAACACCGCGGGCATAATGGCCAGCCCCGCAAGAAAAGCAAATAAAGTATCCGAGAGAGCCGTGGTAAAGGAGAGCCTGGTTAGATTTTCCTTAGACGGTATATACGAACCGTAAGTAATCATACATCCCATTCCCAGGCTAAGGGAGAAAAAGGCCTGACCAAGCGCAGCCAGAATAGAGCCTGTATTAAGTTTTGAGAAATCCGGTTTAACAAGGAATGAAATACCTGCTTCGGCCCCGGGAAGGGTCACGGAACGGATCGCCAGGATGACGATCATCAAAAACAGGAACGGCATAAGGATCCTTGAATATTTCTCGATTCCCTTTTTCACCCCGCTCATGACTATAAACCCCGACAGCGCAATAAAGACCATTGTCCAGATAATGGGACGCACAGGCGCCGTGACCATTTGGGAGAATTGAGCCTCCAGGTGGGAAATATCCGGCTTTGAGAACACATGAATAACCGACCGTACCAGGTAATCGACCGTCCAGCCTCCGACCACTGTATAAAACGCCAGAATACAGAAAGAGGCTATCACCCCCATTAATCCTATCCCGCTCCATGGCGAAGCCGGAGCCAGAATTTTGAAAGCATTCACGGTATTGGCTCTTGTACTGCGTCCTATTACAAATTCAGCCACCATGATGGGCAGACAAATAATAATTACAAAAGCAAGATAAATAAGAATAAAGGCAGCCCCTCCGTTTTGTCCCACCAGGTAAGGGAATCTCCAGAGATTGCCAAGACCTACGGCAGAGCCAACGGTAGCGACCAGGACTCCAAAAAAGCCGGAAAATTCGTCACGTTTCATAAATACAGGATTTACACAAATATACATTCTTTCTTTTTACCTTTGCAGGAAACCCATCTTCTATGCAAAAGAAAAAAATAAGAGGCGTTATGGCCCGGATTGTCCCGGTGATCGCATTTCTGGTCATCTCATATGCTTTCGTACCGCAGGTTTTTCAGGGAAAGGTCCTGAACCAGGGAGATACATCCGCCTGGAAAGCCATGGCAAAAGAAGCCAACGATTATAATCAAACTCATAAGGACGAAGCCCGGTGGACTAATTCTATGTTCGGCGGGATGCCCACTGTCACAATAAATAAAATAACAACAGGAAATTATACCCGGCTTATAAGCAATGTTCTGCAGAAAGGGCTGGAACCGGCTTCGTACCTTTTTCTGGCGCTGTTGGGAGGGTTTCTGCTATTTCTGGCCATGGGCATGAATCCGTGGCTTGCTGCCATAGGGGCGGTAAGCATGACCTTCTGTGCATACAATGTCCAGATTATTGTTGCGGGGCATATAACTAAAACTGTAGCCATCGCCTATATGCCCTGGGTCCTTGCATCCATCGTATATGCCTACCGCAGTGACCGGCTCCTGGGATCGCTCTTTTTTGCCCTGACCGTAGGATTTCAGACAGGAGCCAACCATCCGCAGATCACCTATTACCTGGGATTCATCCTTATTGCACTTGTACTGGGATGGTTTTTTGTGGCATGGAAAGAAAAACGTCTGCCCGATTTCGCCAGGACCACCTGCCTTATTGTGGCCGGAGGCCTGCTGGGCCTGGCCACCTCGGCCAATCACATGCTTCCCACGTATGAGTATGCCAAACACTCCATGCGCGGTGGCTCTGAACTGTCCGGTGAAGGAACCCGGGATCAGGTAAAAGGACTTGATATTGAATACGCTACTATGTGGTGTTACGACAAGGGCGAGTCTTTCAACATGCTTATACCCGATTTTTACGGAGGCGGATCGGTTGCGCCGCTGAGTAAAAATTCCAACTCTTACCGGACACTTAAAGAGAAAGGATACAATGCAGACCAGGTAATTGGACAGATGCCCCTGTACTGGGGAAAACAACCGACCACTGTAGGTCCCATGTATATGGGCGCCATAGCGTTGTTCTTTTTTATCCTGGGCCTGATATTGGTAAGAAATCCATTAAAATGGACCCTGGCGGGCGTCGCGCTTATAGCCCTGCTGCTTTCCTGGGGCAGTAATTTCTTTTCGTTTTCTGAATTCTTTTTCAAATATATCCCGCTTTACAATAAATTCAGGACCGTATCCATGATATTGGTAATCTGGCAAATGGTGGTTCCCATGCTGGGTATTTACACTGTCTGGAAAATTCTGGAAGGAGCATTTATTCCCAAACAGGTAAACCGGGCTATGGCCTGGGCATTGGGTATTACCGCAGGTTTCTGTCTTATAATGGCAGCGTTTCCGTCGCTGGCAGGTAATTTTACTGGGGCCTCTGATGCCGGTTTGCCGCAGGATCTGATTCCTTCGCTTATCCGGGACAGAAAGGCTTTGTTACGAAACGACTCACTGCGTTCTGCTCTTTTTATTTCACTGGCCGCATTCTTCGTCTGGCTGGGTAAGGAAAAGAAATTAAAACCGGCCTGGATCTTTGCTGCGTTGGGCCTGCTCATGGTTACAGACTACTTACCTGTGGCAAAAAGGTACCTGAATGAAAATAATTTTATAACTAAAACCTCGTTAAGAAATCAGTTTGTCGAAAGACCCGTTGACAAATATATCAAAGAAGATTCAACCCTCTATTACCGCGTACTGGACCTGTCCTCTCCAAGCCCGTTTATGGATGCATCGCCCAGTTATCACCACAAATCTATTGGCGGATACAATGCAGCCAAATTGCAACGTTACCAGGATATCATTGAACATCACCTTACACCGGAGATCCAGGCTTTAATTAACGGGCTTCAGCAATGTACCACGCTGGAAGAAGCCGCAGGACTCTTTTCCTATAGTAACGGGGCTACACTCACTCCCGTGATGAATATGCTCAACACAAAATACCTGATCCTCTCACCGGAAAGCATGCCTGTTGAGAATCCCTATGCTTTCGGGAATGCCTGGGTGGTTTCGGCCATTTACCCGGTTAACTCCCCCGACGAGGAGATTATGGCCCTCGGCAAGACAGATCTACGGACAACAGCTGTCATACAGGATCCGCCTCAGGAATGGCTAAATACCTTTTCTGGCGCGGCTTCGCAAATAGAGCTGACCTCGTATTCCCCCAATGTACTGGAATACTCTGCCCGTATGGATAAGGCCGGCGTTGCTGTGTTCAGTGAGATCTATTATCCTGACGGATGGCGTGCCTGGATAGACGGAGAGGAGGTGCCTATACTCAGGGCGAATTATGTGGCCCGAGCACTGCTTGTCCCTGCGGGAGTACATAACATACGTTTCTCCTTCGAACCCGGTTCGTACAAAACGGGATTAATGCTTTCACGCATCAGTTCGGGCTTTATTTTACTTTTGCTGCTGGGAACGGCCGTTTTCAGAACCGTTCGTACTTCACAAAAGAAAAAGGATACGGGAACACTGCCCCGTGCATAAAATCGGTACGTTCCACTTCGCGCCAGCGATCGGGATCAATGATTGGGAAAAACGCATCGGCTCCTCCCTCCGGGAGCGGGGCCTTTATATGTGTAATATAAAGCCTGTCGGCCCTGTCTATGGTTTGTGCATAGATCTGTGCCCCGCCAATGATAAAAACTTCGCTTTCATCTTCAAGAGAAGCCAGAGCCAATTCAAGAGACAACCCGTTCTGTGAACGGGAGAGCACTAAGTTAGTCCGGTTGGGGAGTGGCTTCCCAAGCGATTCGAACGTCCTGCGTCCCATGATAACGGTATGTCCCGTAGTCACCGCTTTGAAATGTTTCAGATCTTCCGGTATATGCCATAAGAGCCGGTTGCCGGCTCCCAGTTCGTTATGAGGCCCTATGGCCGCTATGAGTGAAAGGATTGGTTTCATACGGCAACCGGCGCTTTGATGGCAGGATATGGGTTATAATTTTCTAACGTAAAATCTTCATAGCTAAAGCCGAATAAATCTTTTACCAACGGATTAAGCTTCATTACAGGTAAGGAACGGGGTGTTCTGGCAAGTTGAAGACTAACCTGCTCCATATGGTTTTTGTATATGTGAACGTCACCAAAAGTGTGAATATAGTCACCGGGTTCATACCCGCACACTTGTGCTACCATAAGCGTAAGCAGTGAATAGGAGGCAATATTAAAGGGAACGCCCAAAAAAACATCGGCACTGCGTTGGTACAACTGGCAGGACAGTCTTCCCTGTGCCACATAAAACTGAAATAAAGCATGACAGGGGGGCAAGGCCATTTTATCTAATTCCGCTACGTTCCAGGCACTGATAATGTGACGCCTGCCGTCCGGATTTTCTTTAAGTTCTTTCAATAGCAGAGCAATCTGATCTATCTGTTGTCCGTCGGCTGTACCCCAGCTGCGCCACTGTTTGCCGTATACCGGTCCCAGGTCTCCGTTGCCGTCGGCCCATTCATCCCAGATGGAAACACCGTGACTGTTCAGGTACTTCACATTGGTATCTCCCCTGAGAAACCACAGCAATTCGTATATAACAGACTTCAGGTGTACTTTTTTGGTTGTCAGCAAGGGGAACCCCTCTGATAAAGAAAAGCGCATCTGATAGCCAAATACGCTGCGTGTTCCTGTCCCGGTGCGGTCCTCTTTGTCAACACCGTGATTAAGAATATATTGAAGGAGCTGTAAATAGTTTTGCATAGTAAGACAAAGGTAGCCAATTTCTAATTACCTTTGCGGGGCTAAAAAAGAATGTCATTATGTATAGAACACACACTTGCGGAGCACTTAACATTACGTTTGCAGGACAGGAAGTTACCCTTTCGGGATGGGTCCAGAGAGTCAGAAAACTGGGCGGGATGACCTTCGTTGACCTTCGGGACCGGTATGGGATTACCCAGCTGGTGGCAGACCAGTCCACTCCGCACGATGTGATAGAAACCGCAGAAAGCCTCGGCCGTGAATACGTTATTCAGGCCATGGGAACTGTAGTGGAGCGTTCTAACAAAAACAAGAAACTGGCTACCGGTGATATAGAAGTAGTTCTTACAAAGATCAACATACTTAATCCGTCTCTCACTCCGCCTTTCACCATAGAAGAAGAGTCGGACGGCGGAGAAGAACTGCGCGCCAGATACCGCTATCTTGATTTGCGGCGTCCTCCCCTGCAACGGGCTCTTGCCCTGCGTCATGTCATGGCCCAGGAGGCTCGCAAATATTTGAGCAATTGTGGTTTTATGGAAATAGAAACACCTTTCCTCATTAAATCCACCCCGGAAGGAGCCCGCGATTTTGTGGTACCGTCGCGCATGAATCAGGGTGAATTTTATGCATTGCCTCAAAGTCCCCAACAGCTCAAACAGTTACTTATGGTAGCGGGATATGACCGCTACTTCCAGATAGTCAGATGTTTTCGTGATGAAGACCTGAGAGCGGACCGTCAGCCTGAGTTTACCCAGATAGACTGTGAAATGGCTTTCGTGGAAAGAGAAGATGTGCTGCAGCAATTTGAAGGACTGGCCAGGTTTTTATTCCGGGAAGTTTTGAAACAGGAGATAGGGGCAAACATCCCCCGTATGTCGTATGCACAGGCTATGGATGAATACGGCAGTGATAAACCCGATATCCGTTTTGGCATGAAACTGCACGAACTGACCGCACTGGCGCAGCACAGGGATTTTTCTGTGTTCAACGGAGCTGAATATATCGGGGCCATTTGCGTGAAAGACGCAGCAGTATATACACGCAAACAACTGGATGAACTCACCGAATGGGTAAAGCGTCCGCAAATTGGCACCAAAGGTCTTGTTTATGTACGTTGCACCCAGGAGACTCCGGGGTCCATGATTTGTAAATCTTCTGTAGACAAGTTCTATACAAGTGAAGATCTGGATAAATGGGCAAAAGAAACGGAAGCCGGGCCGGGCGATCTCATTCTTATTTTGTGCGGGCCCCGGGAGAAAACCCAGAACGCCCTCGGGAGCCTGCGTATGGAAATGGGCAACCGGCTGGGATTGAGAAAAAAAGATGAATTTGCACCCCTTTGGGTCATTGATTTTCCTTTATTGGAGTGGGACGACGAAACACAGCGTTTCTACGCCAAGCATCACCCCTTCACCTCTCCCAAACCCGAAGATCTGGATAAATTCTACAGCCATGACAGAGAAGATCTGGCAAAAGTATGCGCCAACGCTTACGACTTTGTATTGAACGGGACCGAAATTGGCGGGGGATCTATACGTATCCACGATTCGGCCATACAAGCCAGGATGTTTGAAATACTGGGATTTACACCTGATGATATCCAGGCAAAATTCGGCTTTATGATCAACGCCTTTACTTACGGTGCACCTCCCCACGGCGGAATCGCCTTTGGTTTTGACCGCTGGTGTTCCTTGTTTGGCGGGTCGGAAAGTATACGTGATTATATAGCTTTTCCCAAGAATAACTCGGGAAGGGATATGATGCTCGATGCGCCCGCTCCTATAGATGCCATTCAGAAAAAAGAGCTCGGTCTCTAGCGGATAAAAATATCATAAAGGGCGTTGATGACGTCAGACTGTATACGGGTAAAGCCGTTGTCACAACGGGGTATTGTGCTGTCATATCCATTACACATCATTATAAAACCAAATTTCCCGGCAGGATTGAAGTACATGGCCGATACAAGGCCATAGGCTCCGCCGGTATGCCCGGTCATAACTTCGCCCTCAATCAAACGATCTGTCGTTTCAAGCGCATATCCGTAACCGCAGGCAGTATCGTTTACAGGACGTCCTCCGGGACTGCGGGGTGTCTGCATGGCCCTGACGCTTTCCGGGGAGAGAATGATCACTCCGTCGTAAGTCCCTTCATTCATTTGCACCAACGCATGCCTGGCCAGATCCGAAGCATTGATCTTCATTCCTCCGGTAGGAGAAAAAACAGGTGTTGAATAGCCTAAGACATAGGACTCAATTTCTGCCGTTCGGGGATTATATGCCTCGGGAGCGGGAACAAACCGGCCGTCTTCGAAATTATAGATAGTAGTAAGCAACGCAGGATCGAGGGCATTGACATTAAACGAAGCATTAAGTCCCAATGGATTGATAATGTGGTTGGCAATATACTGGTCGAAACGCTCACCGGAATGGATCTCAATAAGTGTACCCAGCGTATTGAACCCTAAATTGCAGTATTCGTATGCCGTTCCCGGTTCGTATTCGTTATAGGCCAGTGCCGTACTGTCAGATTTTGCCGGATTGATGACATCCAGGGTAAAATAGCCCCTGTCGTCATTCAGGCTGGAAGTATGCGAAAGCAACATACTGTAAGTAATGGCCTTTCCCGGGAAAAGGGGATTTCTCACACTAAAACCCAGGGCTTCACTAATATCGTCTTCCAGATTGAAGTGACCCGCCTCGGACAACTGCATAATGGCAGTAGCCGTAAAGCTTTTTGATATGGAGGCAATCCTCATCAGGTCTTTTGGCGAAAGAGATACTCCGGTTTCCAGATTTTTCAGGCCGAATGCACTGGCATAGATTACCTGATTATCCTTAATAACCGCAACGGAAAGGCCAACGGCATTAAGTTCCTTTATTAATGACCCCATGGCACGATCTGCCCTGGCGGCTTTATCGGGTGTACAGGCCTGCACGGCTATTGCGGTACAAATCATAAGTAATGTTATTCTTTTCATTGAAACAGGTTTTAGCGAAGTGTAAAGTTAAAAAACTATACCTTTGCACAATGGAAGTACGTGCAAAAAAGTCACTGGGTCAACATTTTCTCAAAGATCCGGATATCGCCCGGCGAATTGTGGACAGCCTGACCGTAATACAAAATTACCCCAAAGGAGAGAAGGTCCCGGTACTGGAAGTAGGGCCCGGAACCGGTGTTCTCACCCGGCTATTAATTGAATACCCTCACATTGATTACCGGGCGGTTGAGCTCGATTCTGAATCCGTCGCTTACCTCAACAGGCATTTTCCCTCTCTGGGAACCCGTCTTTTTCACCAGGATTTTTTAAAAATGGACTGTCGCAGACTGGACGGTCCCTTTTACCTGATTGGCAATTTCCCCTATAATATTTCGTCTCAAATATTTTTTAAGGTGCTGGAATACAGGGATATGATACCCGAGGTTGTGGGTATGGTCCAGAAAGAAGTAGCCGAACGCCTTTGTGCCTCGCCGGGATCGAAAACCTATGGGATCCTGAGTGTGTTGCTCCAGGCCTGGTACCGGACCGAATACCTGTTTACCGTTCCTCCGGGCGCATTCCTTCCCCCGCCCAAGGTGCATTCGGGGGTTATCCGACTCATCCGGAACGGACGCAAAGAATTGGATTGCCCCTGGGATTTGTTCGTTAAGGTCGTAAAAACCACATTCAACCAACGCCGCAAAACAATCCGTAACAGTCTTAAACCATTGCTGAACGGGAAAAAAGTGCCGGATTATATTATCCTGGATCTGCGTCCGGAACAACTCGACGTGGAAGAATTTACAGAACTTACACAAGAAGTAGCCAAAGTGCTCAATGCTGATTCATAGCATCTACAGGGTTCATCCGTGCCGCCTGTAATGACGGAATAAAGCCGGCAACAATTCCTACCAGTCCCGATATGAGGACTCCCCTGATGACATTGCCAATGGTCATGTGCAGCGTAAAGTCATATTGATTGGTCACAAAGATCGTAAGCCCCCAGACAATAAGGATGCCTATGATCCCCCCGGCCATTGCCAGCAGTGCCGATTCAAAAAGGAACTGTGACAGTACAAACACACTTTTGGCCCCCATAGCCTTTTCTATACCTATGATATGCGTTCTTTCTTTGACAGAAACAAACATAATATTCGCCACTCCAAAAGCCCCAATCAGAATGGAAAAACCGCCTATAACCCATCCTGCCAAACCAATAACATTGAACAGCTCAGACAAGGCATCATCAAGAAAAGACATTTTATTCAGGGCAAAATTATCTTTTTGAACCGGTCTTAACCTTCGCACACTTCGCATGGTCATCCTTAGCTGAGCCATAAATTCTTCTTCGTCGGCCGCCGGATTTTTGTGTACAACAATGCTGGGGGATGACCGGCGCAGATCAAGCATATTCCGGATAAAGGGCAGGGGTACGATAACCACGTCGTCATAGTTGACCGGATCGAACATAGATTCTCCCTTTTTCTTAATCACTCCAATAACCTGAGTGGTAAAACCGCCCACTTTTATGGTTTTGTTAATGGCCTCGGTTCCGGGAAATAATTCGTCTGCTACGTTTTGCCCAATAATGGCCATGGCCGCATTGTCAGAAGCTTCGTGTGCCGTAAAATAACGACCCTTTTCAATATCGAAGGAAGAGATCTGGTTCCAGTAATAGGTGATCCCGTATACGCGGCCACCAGAGATGGTGTTCCTTCCCTGTTTGATTTTGGCCGTAGTTACGGCCGAGAGGGCAATTTTATCTGCCAGTGTACAGTTTGCCTGCAGGAAAAGGAATTCTTCATAGGTATTATTAGGCCTTTCACGAAATTCCCACCATTTAAATCCTTCAGCTCCGGAAGCAGCTGCTTCCCACGATATTTTGTCTATGTATACCACGTCTGTTCCCAGAGAAGAGAACATATTCCGTACATTTTTTTCCAGACCGTCTATAGCTGTAAACACGGCCACTATGGAAAATATTCCAATGGTAACACCCAGCAGGGAAAGGAATGCCCTGAATTTATCGCCCATTACGGAATCGTACGCAAAACTGAAACTCTCACCCAGGAGTTTGAAAAAGATATTGATATTCCTGATAAATTTTTTCATTCTTTTTGTCCAATTTTTCTTTTTAACTCTCTGAGCGCATCAAAAGCTTCGAGAGGAGTGATTGTATTCAGATCAATGGCTTCTATATCTCTTTTTAAGGCCTGTAACAGCGGATCTTCCAACTGGAAGAAAGACAGTTGCCTGGGATGTTCGGGCGACGGAGGGGTCTGCTTTTCTGCTTCCATCTTTCTAAGGATCTCCTCCGCCGTAATAAGAATCCTGCGCGGCATACCGGCCATACCGGCCACGTGTATCCCAAAACTGTGTTCCACCCCCCCGGATATCATCTTTCGCAAAAATAAGACCTTTTGGCCCCTTTCCTTAACGGCTATATGAAAATTTTTAATCCGGGGGTACTGGTCTGCCATCTGGTTGAGTTCGTGGTAATGCGTGGCGAAAAGGGTTTTAGCCTTAGCTCCGGGTTTTTCGTGCAGGTATTCGGCAATGGCCCATGCAATGGAAATTCCGTCGTACGTGCTGGTACCGCGGCCAATTTCATCGAAGAGAACCAGTGATCTGTCCGTAACATTGTTGAGGATGGCTGCCGACTCAAGCATCTCAACCATAAACGTGGATTCTCCCCGGGCAATGTTGTCCGAGGCTCCCACCCTGGTGAACAATTTATCTACAATGCCAATGGATGCCTCTTTTGCGGGCACAAATGAACCGACCTGGGCCAGGAGGACAATGAGCCCGGTCTGCCTGAGGAGTGCCGATTTACCGGCCATATTGGGCCCTGTCAGGATAATAATCTGCTGTCCGGAATTATCCAGGTGTACATCGTTAGGGACATAAGCTTCGCCCGGGGGCATAAGCGTCTCGAGCACCGGATGACGTCCCTGGCTGATATCAATAATATCGTTTTCAGTCATAACGGGCCTTACGTATTTCTGTTCCCTTGCCAGTGTGGCAAAACCCAACAGGCAATCCGTTTGGGCCAGGATTCCCGCGTTCTGCTGAATAGCACGTATTTGCTCCTGAATGGCTCCCACTACCCGGCCAAATTCTTCCTGTTCAATGGAAAGGATCCGTTCTTCAGCCCCAAGAATTTTTTCTTCATACGTTTTAAGCTCGGCAGTAATATATCGTTCGGCATTCACAAGGGTTTGTTTCCGGATCCATTGCTGCGGCACTTTTTCCTTGTGTGTATTCCGTACTTCAATATAATAGCCGAAAACATTATTGTAGCTAATCTTTAACGACGATATGCCAGTCTCTTCGGCTGCTTTTTGCTGCAATTCCTGCAGGTATTCTTTATTATGGGTAACAATGTAGCGGAGCTGGTCCAGTTCGTTATTGTTGCCGGGTGCGATGACTTCTCCCTTTCCCACGGCATTGGGCAAATCCCTGACCAGCATCCTGTCTATGAACGACACCAGGGAGCTGCAGTCGGTCAGCCGGGAAATAAGATCGTTAAGCGGATCCAGTCCCGTAGTGTTCATTACCAGGGCACCAATACGTGATGCCTGGACTAAACCAGATTTCAGCTGCCCGGCCTCCCGCGGGGTGATCCGTCCGGCAGCAGCACGCGATACAAGCCTCTCCATATCGCCCACGGCAGAAAGAAGATCCTGCAATTTGCCCGAAATACCGCGATTTCCCAGCAGGCAGGCGACCACATTGTGACGCTCTTCTATGTCGTGTTTCTTCCGCATGGGCATAACCAGCCACTGACGCAACAATCTGGCGCCCATGGGTGTTTTTGTCTTGTCTATGACCTCAATAAGAGTTGTGCCTTTTTCTTTGTTATCCCGGACCGGAAACAATTCCAGATTCCTGATACTGAATCTGTCCAGCCACATAAACTGTTCACGGTCTATCCGCTGAATGGAGCAGAGATGACTGTATTGCGCGTGCTGAGTGAGTTCCAGGTAAAACAGAGCAGCTCCTACGGCCGAAACGGCAAGGGGCAGCTGTTCTGCGCCAAAACCTTTAAGGCTTTCCACACCAAAATGACTTTTCACCTTCTCATCGGCGGCTGTATGCACGAAAGCCCAGTCATCTATGGTTGAAACACAGAGATTCCCGGCCTCTCGGGCCTTCCAGCTTTTCTCTCTCCCCTTTTGCACAAGAAGTTCTTTAGGTGCATATTGAGAAAGCAGGCTTTCAATATAAGGCATCATGCCCTCCGCTATATGCACTGTTCCCGTAGAAATATCCAGAAAAGCAATGCCTGTTTTGAGTGTATTTTCCTCTCCTTCTGAATAAAGAGCAGCCAGAAAATTATGTTCAGAAGCCTCAAGCAATTGCGGATTATAAGAGAGCCCGGGTGTCACAATTTCTGTAATACCTCTTTTTACAATTTTCTTTGCGAATTTAGGATCTTCAAGCTGATCGCAAACGGCCACTTTATAACCAGCCCTTACCAGTTTTGGTAAATAGGTCTCCAGCGCATGGTGTGGAAATCCGGCAAGTTCCACCGACGAGGCTGAGCCGTTGGCTCTTTTAGTAAGTACAATGCCCAACGCCCTGGATGCTTTTACTGCGTCTTCTCCGAATGTTTCATAGAAATCCCCTACTCTGAACAAAAGCAGGGCCGAGGGGTATTCTGCTTTAATGGCAAAATACTGGTCCATCAGAGGTGTTTTGACTATTTGCGCGGCCATAAGAAACAAAGGTAATAATTTTTAAGCTTACCGGCAGGTGGTCGCTGATTCCGCCTAAGTAGCGGGGACCGGAATAGGTTCTTTTAGGCTTCATGCCTAAATGTGCTTCATCTTTTTCCATAAGAAAAGGAAAATTCGCGGGACCTGTAACATGAATACGGGGTATCATTGAAGAGGAGACCAGGAACTGATCAAAACACGTCCAGCGTCCCCTATATTTGTAAGTATAACCTTCAGAAACATTAACCAGGTTGTGACGACAAAGCAGGGTAATAGCGCGGGAGTCCGGGGGATCATTGAAATCGCCCATCACGATTACCCGGGCGGCCGGGTTGTCCCGGCACAGACTGTCCACCATACCCCCTATGAGGAAGGCCGCATTTTTACGCATGGATTCTGCCATGGCACCTCCCCTTCTGGAGGGCCAGTGATTAACAAAGAAATGCAGTGTATCTTTTCCGTCCAGCACTCCTTTCACATAAAGGATCTCCCGGGTATCCGCCACAGTGGAATCGGGTTTTCTCAGGGGGAGAAATCTTTTGACGGACGGCTCAAATCTTTCTTTCCGGTAAAGCAGGGCTACATCTATGCCTCTTCCGTCGGGAGAATCCTTATGGATGATCCCGTAATCTAAGGATGTAAGGGGCGTATCGTCCAGCAGTTGTTCAAGAACGTATCTGTTCTCCACCTCGGCCAGCCCAATAACGGCCGGATATTCCCATCGGCCTGCGCTGTCGCGTGTTCCCATGGCGATAATTGTTTTGATAAGGGCGTTCCTTTTCCTGTAAAATCTTTCCCTTGTCCACACATACGTACCCCCGGGAGTAAAATCCCTGTCAGATCCGTTCTTATTGGGGAAAATATCGAAATAATTCTCCACGTTCCAGAACACTACAATAAATAAAATCCAAACAGCCATGGAACCAAGATACGTATGTTTAACCATAAAATTAAGTCAATTCGTAAAAAGTTAGTAGTTTTGCGTCTTCTGGTTAAAAAGACAATTTATGGCATTAAGATGCGGCATTGTAGGCCTTCCGAACGTGGGAAAATCCACTTTATTCAATTGCATTAGCTCCGGCAAGGCTCAGGCGGCTAATTTTCCGTTCTGTACCATTGAACCCAATATCGGCTCCACACAGGTCCCCGATCCCAGGCTCGAAGCACTGGCCGCCTTGGTTCATCCCGGAAGAATCGTTCCCGCATCGGTAGAAATTGTGGATATTGCAGGCCTCGTAAAAGGGGCGAGTAAAGGCGAGGGGCTGGGCAATCAATTCCTGGCCAATATTCGTGAAACCGATGCCATCCTGCATGTTTTGCGCTGTTTTGACGATCCCAACGTAGTTCATGTGGACGGATCTGTAGATCCCATAAGGGATAAGGAGATCATAGATACCGAATTACAGCTTAAAGACCTCGAAACCGTAGAAAGCCGTATTGGAAAAGTACAGAAACAGGCTACGACGGGAGGTGACAAAAATGCCCGCAAATTTCTGGATTTGCTTTTACGGTACCGCGACACCCTGCGACAGGGAAAAAACGCCCGCTTTGTGACACTTAATAACATCGATGAAGAAAAGATGGCCAGGGAATTATTCCTGCTTACAAACAAACCGGTGCTTTATGTATGTAATGTAGAAGAAAGTGCGGCTCTCAACGGAAATGTCCACACCGGACGCATAGCCGGAATGCTGCAAAGCGAAGGCGCTTCTTTCCTGATTGTTGCCGGAAAAATAGAATCAGAAATCGCCGAGCTGGAAAGCTACGAAGAACGCAAAATGTTTCTGGAAGAACTCGGCCTGGAAGAATCGGGCGTATCGAGACTTATTAAGGCCGCCTTCCGGCTTTTGAATCTTGAAACTTATTTCACGGCCGGACCAATGGAAGTAAAGGCCTGGACCTATATAAAAGGAACAAAAGCCCCGCAGGCTGCAGGGCTTATTCATTCAGACTTTGAACACGGTTTCATTCGCGCCGAAGTCATTAAATATAATGACTATATTTTGTACGGTTCGGAATCGGCCTGCCGCGAAGCCGGCAAAATGGCCATCGAAGGAAAAGAGTACGTCGTTCAGGACGGCGATATCATGCATTTCCTTTTCAGCAGGTGATCCTATACGTTAAAAGAACTTGGCGCGATTGTCCTTGACCCCGGCATTCTGCTGGAGTACAGAAGGAACCATCTGAACCTGTATATTTGACATGTACGTAGCCAGCTGTCTGGCATCCTGTTCTGTATAATAGGCACCGTCTACCCGTTCATCTACCTGGAACACGTAAACCCCTATTTCGCCCTTAACCGGACCGCAAAGGGTATTATCCGGCGCACCGGTAACGGCCCCTGCAAATTTAGGATCGGTCTGCTGGGTTGAGGCAAAAGCAAGACCGTTCTGTGTAGAAATGGTCTTCTGGGTAGCCTCGGCCCATGATTCAAGCGTGTTGTATGCAGTCAATTCTTCCTTTACCTGGTTGTAAATTTTATCCATTTTCTTTTCTATGGTAATAAGGGATTCTATCTCGGCACGCTTTTCTGCCAGAGTAGGAACACCTTCTTCATGTATTCCGGAAACGGCTGCCACAAAGAAATATTTGTTCTCCACCGAGATCACCTGGGATACATCACCTTGTTTGGCGTCGAAAGCCCAGCGGACCAGTTCACGCATGTTTTCATATCCGGAGATCATTTTGGCAGACTGGGCAACGCCCGAGGCAGGAACCGGATGCCAATTGTTGGAAGCGGCCACTTCGTTGAAACTTTGTATATCCTTGCTTCCGGTCGCAAGTGTGTTAGCCTGGGAGTAAATAGTCTGGTAGGTTTCTTTACCGGCTACTGCCTCTTTAACAAGAACGGCAAGCTGTACTTTTTTCTGCGGTTCTGTGCGTCTTGTTACTTTTGCTATATGGACGCCATATTGTGTTTCAATCAGGTAAGGTTTATTCAGCGGAGCTTCAAAAACGGATTCCATTCCGGGGATAAAGGCTTTCTGTACAAACCAACCGATCTCTCCGGGACCAACGTTCGGATTTTTATCTGCAGAGAATTCTGCGGCAAGTTCTTCAAAACGCTGAGGAGCGGCAGCCAGAACATTCAACAGGCTGTCGGCCACTTTATTGGCTTCAACCATTGAAGTACGCTGAATAAGGATATGATTAACATATACCGAATCGGGCAATTGCTTGATTGAGGCAATGCGGGCGGCTCGAAACAAGTTACCGTCCTTATATACAGGAAGTACATCCTTTATGGCAGCATTAAAGGCAAAGCTGTCCAGAACGGCAGAAACGGAAGTCAACTCACCCGGTTTGTAATAGTAAGTATCCAGAGGCTTATCTGAATTACGTGCCAGGAACTGGCGCAGATTGTCAGTAGTTGTAAATTCGGTGTATACTTTTTCTATATCGTCCTGGGCATCGTTCAAATCTTTGAGAGAAGGTTCAATAGGGAACACTACGTACTCAATATCACGGGTAGCAGCCTGTTTGTAAAGATGCTTATGATCCTGATAATATTTTTCTATCTCCTGGGCAGAAACCGTAATGGACGAATCACGGGCAAAAGATACAGGAACCAGCACAAAACGTACATTGGCCGTCAGGTTGTTTTCTTCCATATTCCGGCGCAGTTCCACGGGAGTAATAATATTACTCTTCTGCAGGAGAGATGAGTATTTGGAAAAAATCCGGTCAGTAGCCATATTTTCCTGCAGGAAAACCCAGTATTGTCCAACAATTCCGTCGGGATCGGCTGCTGCATTCTGTACAAACGTGGCAAAGCGGCTCCGGTCAAAAGATCCGTCTTCTCCGCGGAAAATGGCATCATTCAAAAGGATATTGGAGATCTCACGGCCCTGTGCCATATCAAAAATCTCTTCGTTCCCCAGATTGATACCGGCTTTATTCATGGCCGGCATATACACCAGTTCCTTCATGAAGGCCTGCCAAGTGCCTTGTGCTACGGCTTCCTGTGCCTGTTCGTCCAGAGAAGAGGTCCCCGTTAGCGCCTGCTGGAGGTTGGTTAAATATTCCAGTTTCTTGCTGTACTCCATATACGTGATATCCTGCCCGTTCATTTCTCCCACGTCATTTTTGGAAGAAAACATGGACAAAGCCGATTGTAAGGTATTGGGGTCAATGATAAATGATAATAAAGCAATAGCAATGAGTACGGTTATGAAAATACCCATTTGTACTCTGATCTTCTCCAGAACTGCCATCTTGATAGTATTTATGTTGTTTATATATTAGGGCGCGAAGATACGTCTTTTTCTTCATTAGACAAAGTATCCTTTTTAATGTATCCGTAAGAATCGAAGGGTCTCAGTATTTTGGCATTTGTGGCTCTGTCATCCGATTCCATCCCAAAACCCTGGGCAAAAAAATCGGGAGAAGTGAGCTTTACAAAACAGTGGGTGTAGATCATTTTCTTCTGTTGATCCCAGAACAGCGTATCGGTTTCCATGGTCTCCTGTTTCAAAAGATTGACAATCTTTACGTTGCCATAAGCAACCCAGATGTCTTCATCGCCGGTTTTATGCATGGCTTTATTGGCAACAATAACAGTTTCCAGTTCTCCGTCACGGGTATACCCTTCTACCCTAAAGGAATTCGGGAAAATTTCATACGGCTGGGGCCC
>Ga0265294_10002984_pt1 | contig 21990 bp, 17 predicted proteins | sample MunlanPumphouse3_FD_192504 | JGI IMG/M metagenome (GOLD analysis project Ga0265294, IMG submission 192504) | Groundwater microbial communities from a municipal landfill in Southern Ontario, Canada - Pumphouse #3 | ecosystem: Environmental > Aquatic > Deep subsurface > Groundwater | place... | reverse complement strand
AAAATACAGTGATCCTCGGAGCGGAAGAGGAATTGTATCGGAATCGTGTGGAACTCCGGGATGCTTTCTTTACTGTACACGGTTCTGTGGATGTGTTGCCGGAAGCCTATCGGGATCTTCCGGTGGAGGTGAAACTCCGATATACAGTCAAAGGGGCTGAAGCAGTGTTGCGGCAGGAAGGGGACAGCCCGATCACGGTCCTGTTTGACCGTCCCCAACGGGCCCCGGCTCCGGGACAATCCGCCGTATTCTACGTAAAGGACCTGCTCATTGGCGGCGGCTGCATCCGATGAGAAAAGTTCTTGACAAGATCTTCCACGTTCGTTACAATGATCACATATTTCAATAGGGCGATGAAGAGAAGTAGTATTTCAGATCAGGTCGGTACAGAGAAGAGGGGACGGTGGAAGCCCTCGGCGACGGACTGAAGGAAGCCGTCTCGGAGCCCGCACCGAATGAGAGACCTCGGCAACGGGGTAATTAGGGTGGTACCGCGAGAATGCCTCGTCCCTATGCAGGGACGGGGTTTTTTATTTCAGGAGGTTGTCATGCAGTATACAGGTGTTAATGAATTGAGAAAGAAGTTCGAGGACTTCTTTGTAACCAAAGATCACTACCCCCGCGGCAGTTTTTCTCTCGTTCCGGAGAAAGACAAGAGCCTCTTGCTCATCAACTCTGGCATGGCGCCGCTCAAACCGTTTTTTTCGGGCGCCGAAACGCCGCCCAAAAATCGTATGACCACCTGTCAAAAATGTATCCGTACCGGGGATATCGACAATGTGGGAAAAACGGATCGGCATGCGACTTTTTTTGAGATGCTGGGCAATTTTTCTTTTGGAGATTATTTTAAGAGAGAAGCAATCCAATGGGGATGGGAATTCATTACCGAAGTCCTTGGCATGCCGGAAGAGAAACTGTGGGCTACGATATACGAAGAAGACGACGAAGCACATGATCTCTGGCGAGAAGTCGTAAATATGCCGGAAGAACGAATCGTTCGTTTGGGGAAAGAGGATAACTTCTGGGAGATCGGAACAGGACCTTGCGGACCTTGCTCCGAAGTCTACTTCGATCGGGGACCCGCATACGGATGCGGAAAAAAGGGTTGCAAACCCGGTTGTGACTGCGACCGTTACCTGGAATTTTGGAACTACGTATTTACACAGTTCGATCGCCAGGAAGACGGATCTTACCTACCGTTGGCGCACCCCAATATCGATACCGGAATGGGACTGGAACGGCTGGCTTGTATCATGCAGGATGTGGATTCCATCTATGCCATCGATACGATGCGCACGATTCTCGACGAAGTGGTACGCATTTCGGGTGTCGCCTACCACGACGGAGAAGCACCTTCCGATGTTTCCCTTCGAGTGATCACCGATCACGTCCGCACAGTGAGTTTCATGATCGCAGACGGGATCCTGCCCAGCAACGAAGGCAGAGGCTATGTGCTGCGGCGCCTTCTGCGGCGTGCTGCCAGACACGGTCGCCTTCTGGGTCTCCGCGAATCTTTCCTGGCGGAATTGTCCGAACAGGTGGTGCAAACCTCCGCAACAGCCTATCCGGAACTGATCCAACGCCGCGATTACATCAAAAAGATCATTTCGATCGAAGAAGAAAAATTTGCCCGTACCATCGATCAGGGGTCCGAGATATTGGAGGACTACCTCCGTCAACTGAGCGACAAAGGTTCCAGCGAATTGTCCGGAGAACAGATCTTCAAATTGTATGATACCTTTGGCTTTCCCCTTGAGTTGACACGCGAAATCGCTCTGGAAGCTGGCTGTACCGTCGATGAGAAGGGGTTCCACGCTCATATGGAGGAACAGCGGGAGATGGCCAGAGCAGCCCGTAAGGCGGATAACAGCGAAGGCTGGACTGACGATGCAGTGATTTTCAACGATTTTCCCGCAACAGTGTTCGTAGGCTATGACACATACACAGCTTCCGCTCAGGTTCTCGGACTGATCCGAGGCAAGAAACGGATCGGCCAACTGCAGGAAGGCGACGAAGCACGAGTCATTCTGGACAAGACTCCTTTTTACGCCGAAGGCGGCGGACAAACCGGTGATCGGGGGATGCTGATTGCAGATCATGTGCGGGCCGAAGTGCTGGATACGATCAAAGTGAAGGAGATCTACGCACATAAAGTGCGCATCCTTTCCGGCGAGCTTTCAGAAGGGGATCGTGTCGTGGCGGATATCGACAGGCTTCGCCGTCACGCTACAGCCAGAAATCATACAGCGACACATTTGCTGCACAAAGCACTGAAACTTACGGTTGGAAATCATGTGGAACAGGCAGGTTCCTACGTGACGCCGGAATTGCTGCGCTTCGATTTTACACATTTTGAATCGATTCCGTCGGATACTCTTCTGGAAATCGAGAATATTGTGAATCGGGAAATCCTCCGGTTCCGGGATGTACAGTGGGAAACTATGCCTGTCGAAGAGGCGCAAAAGAGAGGCGCTGTTGCTCTCTTCGGAGAGAAATACGGCGAGACCGTCCGGGTCATCACCGTTCCCGAGTTCAGTATGGAACTGTGCGGAGGCACTCATGTGTCGAATACCGGACAAATCGGCTCGATTCGCATCCTATCGGAAAACGGAATCGCTGCAGGCGTTCGAAGAATCGAAGCGGTCACCGGTACCGGTGTATCTCTGTGGCTCAGAAAACAGCAGCAACTGATCCATGAAATCGCAGAGAGCTTAAAGACCAATCCTACCGGGATCCTCAAAAAGGCCGAAAACATGTCGGAAGAAGTCCGAAGACTGAAAAAGGAATTGGAGCAGACCAAATTGGCTGCGGCCACTTCCGGAGTGAACGAGATGATCGACCGGTCGATCGACATACAAGGGATTCGACTGATCACCGGAAAAGTGGACAACGCTTCGATCGGCGACCTTCGTCATCTTTCGGATCAGATCAAAGAACAGGAAAAAGGATTCGTCCTGCTGCTTGCCGCAACACAGGAAGAAAAAGCCTTCTTGCTGGTTTCCGTCTCCGATGATCTTCTGGAGCGTGGATATCACGCAGGCAATTTGATCAAAGAGATCGCGAAGGCAGCCGGCGGCAGCGGTGGCGGCAAAGCGGATATGGCGCAAGCCGGCATCAAAGATCCCGCGCGCATCCAAGAGGCATTCCAACGCGCGAAACAGTTGCTTCAAAACCGCTGAAAAAGTATTACAACAACATGAATCCCGCATAAATGACTTGTCCTTGCGGCTGAATTCTTGTATAATGACTGTCATAGCGAGTCAGCTGCAAAGGAGGCGGGTTTCAGTGGAAAGAAATACCATACTTTTCAACAGTTCCGAAAAAGGCGAGCAGAAAACCACGGAAGAAATTTTGAAAGCGGTCCACGAGGCTCTGGAAGAAAAGGGCTACAACGCCATAGATCAGATGGTGGGATATATTCTCTCCGGAGATCCGTCCTACATCACAGGTCACAACAATGCGCGCAATCTGATACGTCACATCGAACGGGATGATCTGGTGGAAGAGCTGCTCAGGGCATTTCTGAAAAAGTAGCAAGATCGACTGACAGCGGACGCAAGTCCGCTTGTTTGTTATTCAAGAGGAGAATCCATGAAACTACTTGGCCTGGACGTGGGAGACAAGACCATCGGCGTCGCTCTCAGCGACGATTTGATGCTGACTGCGCAAGGGATCTGCACATTGGACAGGGTCGGAATCCGAAAAGATGCCGGCGCCGTCATTGATCTGGCGAAGTCCTACGGCTGCGATACCATTGTGGTGGGGCTGCCTTTGATGCTGTCCGGCAAGGACAGTCTGCAGACGGAAAAAGTACGGGCGTTTGCAGTGATGCTGGAAAACAAACTCCGGAGTACCGGCCAATCGATTCCCGTGGTATTTCAGGATGAGCGATTTTCCACAAAGATCGCGGAAGACGTGTTGATCCAGGGAGATGTGTCACGGAAGAAACGAAAAGATGTCATCGACAAGCAAGCTGCGATGATCATTCTGCAGAGCTATATGGACAGCCTCAGAAGCAAAGCGATGAATGAATCGGAAAGGAATACGCATGGGAAGAATGGGATTTTATTTTAATATGAACACCTGCCTCGGCTGCGGTGCCTGTCAGGTGGCATGTAAAGACAAGAACGGACTGCAACCGGGTGAGTTTTTCCGACGGGTGGATACGGTCGTTCTCATGGATCACGGAGTGCCGACCTATCACCACTACAGCGGTGCCTGCAATCACTGTGAAAACCCCATTTGTGTGGATACGTGCACGACCGGAGCCATGCACAAAGCTCCCGACGGCACCGTTGTTCACGATGACGGGATCTGTATCGGTTGCGGGACTTGTCTTTGGAATTGCCCCTACGGATCGATTTCCTTCAGCAAAGTGAACGGAATGGGGCAGAAATGTGATGCATGCGCGGATCTCCGCGCGGAAGGGAAGGAGCCGGCCTGTGTTACGGCCTGTCCCACGCACTCACTTCAATTCGGAGATTTGGACGAACTGCAAAGAGAATTCGGCACCACACTCAATGCAATTTCCATATTGCCTGACGCAGATCTTACGAAACCATCCCTGACCATCAAACTGCCGAAATCTACGACACAAGGAGGAAATGCTCATGAATAGGGAATACACCTATGTAGTGCTCGGAAACGGAAATGCGGGCTTTACCGCCGCAAAGACGATTCGCGAAAACGATAAGACGGGAAGCATTCTCATCCTTTCGGAAGAATCCGTCTTGACGTATTCTCGACCGATGCTCACAAAGACGCCGCTGCGCACCTACGATCTGAAAAAGACGATCCTGTATCCCAATGCCTGGTACGAAGACAAGGAAATCGACGTATTGCTGGATACAAAAATCGACAGACTGGATGTGGAGCTGAAACAGGTGCATTGCGGACAGGAGAAGTACTCCTACGACAAATGTATCTACGCCTTGGGCGCATATAATTTCATTCCTCCGATCAAAGGTTCCGATAAGAAAGAAGTCACATCCATCCGAACGTACGAAGACATCTACCGGCTGAAACGCATGAGCGTGGACGCCGACCATGCTGTTGTCATCGGCGGCGGCGTCATCGGTTTGGAAGCTGCTTCCGAACTGACAAAATACGGAATCAAGGTTGTCGTTCTGGAAGCATTGCCGGTGCTGATGCCGCGACTGCTCGACGATGAAACGGCCAATACGCTCCAGAAAACGATCCGTTCTTTTGAGATCCATACCGATGTGGCGGTCGAAGAGATTGCAGGAGAAGAAAGAGTGCAGGAAGTCCGCTTGAAAGACGGCCGCGTATTTCCGGCGGATCTGGTCGTAGTATCCGCCGGCGTCAGAGCAAACATCCGTATCGCCAAAGACGCGGGGATCGAATGCGACAGAGCTGTTGTGATCAACGAACGGGCGGAAACATCGGCACCGGACGTGTTCGCCTGCGGAGACTGTTGTGAGTACAACGGCGCAAACTATGCGCTGTGGTCTCAGGCGGCAGAGCAGGGCATCGCAGCGGGGACCAACGCCGCGGGGGGCGATGTTCGCATGGGCGTCATTGATTCTTCCATGACATTGAATACAGATGAAATATCGATATTTGCCGTTGGGGACACCGGAAAAAATCCCGAATTGACCTATAAAACAGAAATTACGAACAACATGGAGCCGGAACAATTCGGTGTCAATCCCACCTATCTGAAATCTTTTGAAAAACGATTTTATGCCAACGGCAAGCTGGTCGGCGCCACAATTATCGGAAATTTAACCCGATCACAAGTATTGAAAGAAGAAATCCTGGGAATCAAGAAGGACGGAACTGCAAAATGAAGATCAATCAAGCATCGAAAATATGTCACCTTCATCTTCTTCGCACCTTTTTTGAAGATTTGGATCAATGGAAATTACTGAGCCCGGTGTACGGGATCAACAGCCAGATCACCCGGCAGGCATACGATGACCTGTTCAAAGGGACCGATGCGGATATCTATATTCCCTTGTGGGCGTCTGCCTGCAAAGGGAAGGGTGATATCCTTTTAGATGATACCACGCTCTCTGTGATCAAATTCTATAAAAAATATGGATACAGGCCGGTACGGATGGACGGAAATCCGGCTGATTTCATTGGAGAACAGCTCCGTTTCCTGGAATATCTTGCGGTGATCCGGTCGGGTCCCGAAGGGGAGCGCCAGGAACCCGCCGAAGAGTTTATCGATGCTTTCACAGTCGATACTATAAAAGAATTATGTAAAGCAACGGAAGCGACCACAAAACTGGAAGAGGTGCGATACATCTGCGACCGACTCAAAGATCTCATTCACGGAACGCTTGACAACATCCAGGGAGCCGAAGAGATTTCGCACACGTTTGACAGCGCAACCTGGACCAAACAACCGGAAATCCCGGTGGAAGAGGCGAGAATCGTCAGGACAGCCGGCATCAATAATTGCGGCGGGAACTGTAAACTGCAAACCGTAGTACAGGAAGGATGCATCCTTTATATGGATTCTGCCGTCAAGGAACCGGAAGACCAGTTGCATTTGAGGGCGTGCCCGAGAGGAAGAGGCTATCGCCATACGTTTCTAAATGCAAGAAGATTGCGCTATCCGATGAAGAGAAGGGCGGACCGAGGAGCCGGTAAATTTCAGCGGATCACCTGGAAGCAGGCGGAAAAAGAAATTGCCGATAAAATGGCGGAAACAATGGAACGCTACGGCCCGGCCTCACGGTATGTCATATACGGAACGGGGACGTGTACCGTAACCAGAGCAGATCACTGCATCAAACGCCTGCTGAACCTGCAGGGCGGCTATCTGGCACACTACAATTCCTACAGCAGCGCTTGTTCCAATTACATTACGCCATATGTTCTGGGCGATCTGAGGAGTGCAGGGCACGTATCCGATGTGCTGAATTCCAAACTGATCATCCTGTGGGGACATAATACAGCCGAAACCATCATCGGTCCGTTTCGAAACTATTATCTGATGAAAGCCAAAGAAGCCGGTGTCAGGATCATTGTGATCGACCCCAGACAAAGCGAAACGGCAATATCCATGGCAGATCAATGGGTGCCGATCAAACCCGGAGGAGACACTGCTTTGGCGAACGCCATGGCTTATGTCATTTATCAAAAAGGGTTGCAGGATCAGGCGTTCATGGATCGATTCTGCATCGGATTCGACGAGGAACACCTGCCGGAAGGAGTTCCTGTCGGAGAGAGCTATCATTCTTATCTTTTCGGAAAGAAAGACGGCGTGGAGAAAACGCCTGCATGGGCCGAGAAGATCTGCGGTGTGCCGGCAGACGTGATCGAATCGCTCGCGGTGGCATATGCCACGACGAAACCGGCCTGCATCCTCCCGGGTCTGGGTGTGCAACGGACTTCCGGAGGGGAGAATGCGATTCGGGCGACCATTGCACTGTGTGCCATGACCGGAAATGTGGGTATTCCCGGAGGAGGTGCATCGGGAACGGTCACACCCCAAGGACACGAGGAACCCCCCGAAATATATAAGCCGGAAAATCCGTTTAAAGGTCTGATCCCGGCGTTTATGTGGTCCAAGGCCATCGACAGTCCGGAAACCATGACGCCGAGAGAAGACGGACTGAAAAACATGGAAAAAATGCCTACGGGAATCAAATTGCTCTTCAGCTTGGCCAGCAACGTTCTGATCAACCAGCATTCGAACATCAACAGCTCAAAGCGCATTCTCAGCGATACATCCAAATGTGAGTTGATCGTGCTTTCGGATCTTTTCATGACTCCGTCGGCCCGTTGGGCAGATCTTGTGTTACCGGCACCGTCGCTGTTCGAAAACGCTACGATACCCAACGTTTGGGCAACCGACGATTATATCCTGTACTGCGACAAAGCAACAGACCCTCTGTTCGGATCTCTGTTTGAATACAACTGGATCAAGGAAGTTGCGCGGCATTTGGGTCTGTACGAAGCATTTACGCAAGGACACGAGGACTCCGATGGATGGGCCAGGACCTGTTACGAAGATCTCAGGACGAGAGAGACAGAACTTCCGGAATGGGAAGTGTTCAAGGAAAAAGGAGGGTATATGTATCAAGACAACGAATGCATCGTACCGTTCCGGGAGAATATCGAAAAAGGCATTCCGTTCGCAACGCCGTCCGGAAAGATCGAGATTTTCTCCAAACAGCTTTTCGATCTGGAAAATCCGGAAGAGATCGGCGGTGTACCGATCCACTTCAGAACGGTAGAGGGCCCCGAAGATCCCTTGCGTGCAAAATATCCGCTTCAAATGGTCGGATATCACACGAAGCGGCGCACTCATTCCATACACGACCAAAATCCGCTGATGGAAGAGTTGGATCCACCTGCAATTTGGATACACCCGGTCGATGCGAACAAACGTTCGATTCGAGACGGAGAGCTCGTTGAAGTGTTCAACGACCGCGGCATTGTTCGCATTCCGGCAAAAGTGACGAATCGAATCATGGAAGGCGTCTGTGCCATGAGCCAGGGCGGTTGGTATACACCGGACGAGAACGGAGTAGATGTCCGGGGAAGTATCAACGTATTGACTCTGACGCATAAACCGACGCCAGTGGCCAAGGGAAATCCGCAGCATTCCAATCTGGTGGATATTCGAAAATGTACGTCACAGTAAATGAAGCGAAAGTCCTCTGCGAAGTGTGCAGAGGACTTTTTTATTTTTGACAGAGCGAAGAGAGGGGACACCGGGAAATTGGTTCGGTTGCAAAGGAGAATCGATTTTGAAAATTGCTTTAACTATTCCTAAAATATTAATATTGGGAATAGTCATAGCGTTCCCGGAGGAATTCTGGCTGCCACACATGATTCAACCTCTACAATCGTTGAAATTTCAACGGTTATAAAGTGAGGCTCTATTTTTCGATCTAAGCGATTTTTTTTGCGTGGGTCGACCTCTGATACCTTTTGTTTATATTCATGATTGCCGATTCTTTCTTTCCAGTCTATTTGTTTGCAGGAATCAGTATCGTGCTGCCGGCGTACAGCGTTTCAGGTGTGACCTGATTGATCTTAGAGATCTCATAGATGGTTTGCCTGCAGTCCGTCTTTTCCGATCCGTATTCTTTGGCAATATCCCACAGCGTATCTCCGGTCTGTACTTTATATTCTCTGAATTCCATTTTCTCTATACTTGTTGCGTCAAAATACCCGTAAAACGACCCCGTGATCCAAATGAACGATACGATGAGAAATGCCATAGAAACTGTGAATCTGAACGATGAACGAATTCGATATTTTTTCATGTTGAATGCCCTGCCTTTCCGCAAACATTTGTTCGCGTTCAGAATAACAGAACATTTGTTCTTTGTAAAGCGGAATTTGAGACAATGATGCGTAAAGTCCGTTTTATTGGATAGATCGGTAGGCATTTTGGATGACTTGAAGGAGATCCAGGTCGTTTTCGTCGCAGGGAAGACGACGCAACAGTCTCAGAGATTCCGGATTCCCCCATTCGATATCGCTGATCCCCGGAGTGTTTGTGACGGTGACTTGAATACCGAGTTTTTCGAGAACACGCTCGGAGAGATCGTTATGCTGCCCATAGGGATAGGTATAAACGACATTCGTATATCCGAGATAATTGAAGATCCTTCGGTTGGCAGTCAGCGTGTCGGTCGTAAGTACGCGGACGTAGTCCTCTTCCCTCTCTCCTTTGATTCTTTGTACCCCTTTGCGAAGAACCGTCTGCCCCGTTGCACTATGTTGATGAAGATTGTAACTATGTGAATGAATGGAAACAAGACCGGAGCGGATCATTTCCCGGGCTTGGGACCATGTGAAATGAGGGATGATCTCTGCACCCGTGTCCCGGCAGATGCGACACCCGACCGTACTGCCTACGATGGCGATCTCCGCTTTCATGTTCCACTTCTTCAGCAAGGGGAAAGCGTAATCGTAATTGCTGGCATATCCGTCATCAAAAGTGATCAAAACGGGTTTCTCCGGAAGAGGCTTTTCCCCATTGGTAAAAGCGATCAGATTTTCATAGAGCACCGAAGTGAATCCGTTCTCCGTCAGAACACGAAGGTATTCTTCGAAAGATGCAGGGGTCAGATCTGCACCTGTCTCTTCCGATAGATGGTGAAACGATAGGATCGGTACGCTGCGATAGCGTGCCGTTCCGGTCTGTGTGCGCGTACGCATAGCCGTATTTTGAAGCACATTGCGAAGGGCGGATCGAGGCGCCTGGGCGTAGACGTTTGTTTGGCACAGGGCAATGCAAAGGATCAAAGCCATGAGTATACGATAGGCGGATTGTTTCATCGATCCTCCCGTTTGACGTTCAAATGGCCGGTTTCCGCAAGATGGGCCAGTGTCTTGATCACACCGAATTTCGCATGTTCGTAGGTTAGTCCGCCCTGAAAATAAGCGACATAGGGTTCCCGCATCGGCGCATCGGCAGAGAGTTCAATGGAAGCGCCTTGCACAAACGTACCGGCAGCCATAATCACCTGATCTTCGTAACCGGGCATATCCCAGGCTGTCGGCTGCACATGGGAATCGACAGGGGAAGCTTTCTGCACACCTCGACAAAATGCTACGATTTTTTCCGGCGAACCCAGCTGAATTGCCTGAATCACATCGTTGCGCGCCGCTTCGGGCATGGGACAGACTTCATATCCCATCGTTTGGAATACTTTTGCGCAAAGAGCGGCGCCTTTCAGCGCGCTGTTGACCACGGAAGGCGCCAGGAACATTCCCTGGAACATGGCTCGTGTCTGGCCGAATGTGAGACCGCATTCCCCTCCGATCCCCGGTGCAGTGACCCGACAGGCAACTTTTTCGATCAATTCACTGCGACCTGCCACATATCCGCCGGACAACGCCAATCCTCCGCCCGGATTTTTGATCAACGACCCGGCCATGATATCAACGCCCACATCGGTGGGTTCCTCGATTTGTGTAAACTCTCCGTAGCAGTTGTCTGTCATGCAAATGATTTCCGGTTTCTTTCGCTTGCAAGCTTCGGACCAGGTCCGTATTTGATCGATACCGATCGGCTCTCGAAAAGAATAACCGGTAGCGCGCTGAACGCTGACCATCCTGGTTCGACCGGAAATCGCCGCAAGGACTGCCGGAATGTCGATCTTTCCTTCAGATGTCAGCTCCACTTGTTTGTACGTGATCCCGAAATCTTTCAGAGATCCTTGATTTTCTCCCCGCAGTCCGATGATGGTTTCCATGGTGTCATAGGGTCTTCCGGTGCAATAGATCAACTCGTCGCCGGGACGCAGGATCCCCAAGTAGACCGCAGCCAGAGCATGGGTTCCATTGACGATGGTCGGGCGAACAAACGCAGCCTGCGTGCCGAATATTTCCGCATAAAGCCTTTCCAGTGCCTCTCGGCCCGGATCATCGTAACCGTATCCGGTAGTCCATCCGAAATGCATCTCGGTGATCCTGCACTTTTGAAAAGCGGAAAGGACTTTGTACTGATTATATTCTTTGATATCGTCAAGACGTCTGTAAACATCCGTGAGCTGCGTTTCGGCGTTTTCGACGATCTCCATCATCGGTTCGGGAATCCCGAATTCATCCGAAAGGAACCGGCGTATCTTATTTTTCATGAAGGTTATGGTCCTCCGTTTCCGCAGAAGTCGTCTCAGGCGTTTCGGAGGATTCTTCGTCCCACTCGAAATTTTTGATGAGTTCTCTCTTCGTGTTGAGTTTATGTGCGGCATAAAGTTGGGTCGTAGTGACGTGATCGTGATCCATCAGTTCCTGGACATCGTAGATGGAATGCCCTCTACCGATGAGAGAAGTTGCTGCGGTAGCCCGCAGTTTATGGGGGCTGTAGCCTCTTTTACGGCTGGTCCCCATCGATATCGACGTATATTTTTTAACGATTTGACGGATCTGCCGGTCCGTGAGCCGCGTTCCTTGGATGGACAGAACCAGAGCGTCTTTGTACTCGGGACTCAACGTGTCTTCTCGGGGACGTTCCAGCGAGATATAATCGTCGAAGGCGTTCGTGATCGTTCGGTTGATGGGCATTGTGGATTCTTTTCCCCGTTTACGGTAGACTTTGAATTCGCCGCGTTCAAAATTGAATGAAGAAAGATTCAGCTGCTGGAGCTCGGACAGTCGCAGGCCGTACGTTACGAGAAGCAGAAGAATCAATTTATCCCGGTATTTCGTCTTTTTCCAGTACGTCAATTCCGACTTGGTGAGCCCGGTACCGTTCTCCACAGCGTCGAGCATGCGCATCACTTCGTCATCCTGAAGGGCTTTGATTTCCCGCTCTCCGGCTTTCGGCAGCCGGATCGGATCGAATCCGTCTGTGATGTTCTGATGGACCAGTTGATCCCGATACAGATATTTGAACAGTACGGATATGGATGATTTTTTTCGCGCCAGCGAACTCTTGTCATTCTCGTAGACATAGATATTTCGTTCCGTTTCGACTTTATATCTTCTGCAATAGTCGATATAGAGATTGACGTCGATGGCCGTTAGTGTATCGAAGTGCTCCGGCATCAGAGCGCGCACGGAAGAGACCGTTTCTTTGCAGGCAGTTTCATGAATGAGATAATTGCAGAAAAATCTTATTTCCCTCAAATAGGCCAACCGAGACATGGGGAGCAGATTGTTCTTCAGATACATGAAATAGCCCCTGAGCCAAGGAGGCAGTTCTGACTCGATGGCTTCGCACTGCTCAAAGATCCGGTGCTCCTTCTCCAGTATATTGTCCGGTTTATCCGATTTGTTGTGTATTTTGATTTCTTTCATTGTGGGACCCGTTTTTCATGGATGTGGCGGATCATCTCCTGCAGGACTGCTTCGTCAAGATCTGCTTCTTCTGCAGAGAACCAAGTGATTTCGGGCATGCTGCCGAACCAGGTCATTTGCCGCTTAGCATAACGTCTCGTATGAGTTTTGATCTCTGTCGCAGCTTGTTCCAGCGAGATGTGTCCCTTTACATACGGGATCATCTCTTTGTAACCGATTCCTTTCATGGAAATGTGATCTTCCGACAGTCCCATGGACAAGAGACTTCGCACTTCACTTTCCAAGCCTTCTTCCAGCAGTCGATCGACACGCGCTTCGATGCGCTTATAGAGAATCTGACGTTCCCTTGCGATACCGATTACGATCGAAGAAAAAGCTTTGTTCGGGACTCGTTTTCTTCGAAATGGTGTCAGCCGATCTTCCCTGCCGCTTTCCAGCCGTTCGATCGCACGGAGAATACGTTTGATATTGTTGGGATGGATCGTTCGAGCGGCTTCGGGATCGAGCTCGCACAAACGCGCGTGGAGTCTTCCCGGCTCTTCCCCGCCGATTTCGGAAAAAATGTGTTCTCTGTGTTCACGGCTTCCGGGCGCGGCAGAGAAATCCATATCATACAAGAGCGCATTGACATAAAGCCCGGTGCCGCCGCATACAAACGGCAATTTGTTTGACCGAAAGATCTGATCGATGCAACCTTCCGCCAGTTGCTTGTATTCCGCCACCGAAAAGTTCTCCGTCGGTTCGATTTCACCGATCAGATGATGGCGTATGCGACGCAGCTGTTCGGGAGACGGTTTGGCGCTTCCGATGTCTAAATGCTTGTAGATCTGCATGGAGTCGGCGGACACGATCTCTCCGTCGAAGTGTTCTGCCAATCGTATTGCATACTCTGTTTTTCCGCTGGCCGTCGGTCCGACGACAAATACTGTTTTTTTCATTATTTTCGCAGGAATAATTTTTCGATATCGCGTTGACTGAACCGCAGAAAAGTAGGTCGGCCGTGGGGACAGGTAAACGGGTTTTCCGTCTCGTCCAGGGCTCTGAGCAAGCTTTCAAGTTCACGGATATCCAGTATGTTGGCGACTTTCACTGCCGCTTTGCAGGCGTGCATGATGAGTCGTTCCTTTTCCGCTTTCGGTTCCGTACGCCCGGTCCCGGGTTCGTTGTTCAGAACATCGTTCAGGAACGCTTCCGCCTCTGAGGGGTCCATCAGGGCAGGAATCTCCTTGATGATGTATTCCTTGGGTCCGAACTCTTCAATATGGTACCCCAATTCCATAAGGAGTGTCAATCGTTCCGGCGCTTCTTCCCGCAGATAGAGCGGAATCTCCGTTAGGATGGGCGTAATCATCATCTGAGCGTCCGGGGATTTTCCTCCGGCGGTTCCGCGCAGCTTTTCGAACAGAATCCTTTCATGTGCGGCGTGCTGATCGATCATATAAAGCGTGTCGCTTCCTTGTGCCACAATATAGCCTGCAAACACGCATCCGAGGATGCGCAGCTCCGAAAACAGAAAACGTTCCCCCGGCAGTTTGTCCGCAGGAGCATTCCGGCCGGCGCTTTCCTCCGGTGCGATTTCGGAAAGTACGGTTTCGTAGTGTGTGCGTTCATCGTTTAACGATATATGTTTTATGTCAATTTGCGAAACAGTTTCTTCCTTGTCATCTGATTGATTTCGCCGGGATGACTTTACGGTTAGATATCGGGCCATATTCGGGGCAGCGTCTTCCGATAACAAGTTTTGTCGAATGCTCTGCACCATGAATGTCCGGATTTCTTGTTCGTCCAAGAATTTGATTTCGGTTTTATGGGGATGGATATTGACATCAAGTCTATCCGGCGGGATTCGGAGAAAGAGAAACGCTGCAGGGTATCGTCCCGCAAAAAGCTTGTCCGTATAAGCTTCCCGAAGAACATCATCAATCAATGGGCTCCTGATCCAACGTCCGTTCACAAAATAGATCAGGTGTTTTCGATTGGAGCGGCTTTGATCCGGACGACTCACGTAACCGCTCAGTGCATACCCTCTTTCCTTTTGATTTCCCTGTACCGGAATCAATCCGTTTGCCGTCTGTCTGCTGTATACAGTCAAAATATTTTGCAGGACATTTCCTTTTCCTTGCGTAGAGAACAGGATCGTTCCGTTGTGGATCAGGCGCATCCGTATGTTCGGATAAGCAAGGGCCATTTTGGACAGATAGTCGACGATCAACGCACTCTCCGTTCGATCCGGCTTCAAAAACTTTTTACGGACAGGTGTGTTGAAAAACAGGTCGGAAACGATGATCGTCGTTCCGTCTTCGGCACCGGTTTCTTCCATATCTGTCACATTTCCGCCTTCGACGGTGATCTTGACGCCTGTTTTCTGTTGCGTCGTTTTCGTGATCAGCTCGACTCTGGACACGGCGGCGATACTGGCAAGGGCTTCTCCGCGGAATCCCAATGTTTGAATAGATGCCAGGTCTTCCGCCGTAGTGATTTTGCTGGTTGCGTAGCGTTGAAAGACCAGGGCCGCATCCCGGGCAGGAATACCACAGCCGTTGTCCGTGAGCCGAACATACGTTTTCCCGCCGTTTTGAATTTCGACGACGATCGAAGCGGCCCCCGCATCAATAGCGTTTTCAAGAAGTTCTTTGACGATGGACAGCGGCCGTTCTACCACTTCTCCGGCGGCAATCTTATCGGATATTTCTTTCGGAAGTGTGCGGATTCTCTGGGTAAGGTCCATGTCATCCTTCCTTTGCTGCATTTTGAAGCTCCTGAAGTATTTCAATGGCCATCGACGGTGTTGTCTCCATCAGGTCCAAAGACAGAAGTTTTTGGACAAGGTCTTTGTCTGCGGATCCGAACAGACTGATTTGTTCCTCTTCCGTACGCCTTGTCGAGAGATCCGATGTCGTTAAGGGAGGATCGGCGTTTTCATGCTCCAGTTCGGACAGTTTGTTTTCCGCAGCGTACAGAAGCGATTCCGGCACTCCTGCCAGGCGTGCCACATGAATGCCGTAACTCCGGCTGGCACTCCCTTCGACGATCTTGTGTAAAAAAATGATGTCGCCGTCGGATTCCGTGACGTCCACATTCAGATTTCGCAATCCGCTCATTGTTTCTGCCAGGGTTGTCAGTTCGTGATAGTGCGTGGCAAACAATGTGCGTATTTTCTTTTCGGGTCGGGTCAAGTGCTCGCAGACGGCCCATGCGATGGACAATCCATCGTAGGTGCTGGTTCCCCGGCCGATCTCGTCCAGGATCACCAGGCTTTTTTCTGTCGATGTATTCAGGATGTAGGCCAATTCCGACATTTCGACGAAAAAAGTACTCTGTCCCTGCGCCAGGTTATCCATGGCGCCGATCCGTGTGTATATCCGGTCACAGATACCGATTTCGGCGCTTTCCGCAGGGATAAAGCATCCCGCTTGTGCCATGAGCACAATCAGCGCCAGTTGACGCATATAGGTGGATTTCCCGGACATATTGGGTCCGGTGATCAGCAGGAGACTGGCATCGCTGCGATCGAGATACACGTCGTTGGATACGAATACACCGTCCCGGATGGTTCGTTCGATGACGGCATGGCGCCCCTTTTGGATGATGATTCTTTCCCCCGTTGTGATTGACGGTTTTCGATATCCCATCCTGATGGCTGCTTCGGCAAAGGAAGTCAATACATCCACAGCGGCAAGTGCCGCAGAGGTGCGCTGGATCGCAGGAATCTCTTCCGCGATCTCCTGACGAAGCTCCGTAAAGAGTTGGTATTCCAATTCGTTGATCTTGGCCTCTGCGTTCAGGACGACGGCTTCGATCTCTTTCAATTCCGGGGTGATGTACCGCTCGCAATTGACCAGCGTCTGTTTCCTTATATACTCCTGCGGCACCAGCGTTACATTGGACTTGCTCACTTCCAAATAATAACCGAATACCTTGTTGTACCCTACTTTCAGACTTTTGATGCCTGTCCTCTCCCGCTCCTGCGGTTCCAGGGAGGCGATCCAGGCTCTGCCGTCTTTGATGGAATCCTTGAGTAGATCCAACGCATCCGAATAGGCCTCCCGAATCAGATCTCCTTCACGGATCGTGACCGGCGGCTCTTCCGTGACCGCCGCATCGATGCGCTCGCACACCCGTTCCAGTGCATCGATTTCGAGATCATAGGCCTCCAGCAGTGGATTTTCGGAATTCGCCAGTTCCGTTTTGATGTCCGGTATATTGCGAAGAGAATTTTTCAACGCATTCAAGTCGCGTCCGTTTGCCGTCCCGCAGGCAATGCGGGAGGACAGACGTTCAAGGTCGTACACACTTTTCAGCGCTTCCCTGATATTGTTGAGACGCAGAAGGTCGTCTGTCAGGTGTTCTACAGCATTCAAGCGGTCGTCGATGTCCTCTTTCCGAACCAACGGTTCTTTGAGCCATTGTTTCATTTTTCGAGAGCCCATTGCAGTGCAGGTCTTGTCGAGGATGTGCAACAAGGAGATACCGTTCTTCCGATCGGAAAGAGATTCGGTGATTTCCAAATTTTTCAGGGTCGTCCGGTCCAAGGACATGTGCACGCCCGTCGTATAGATGCGAAGCGCCGTCAGATGAGCCATGCTCTGTTTTTGCGTATCCTTGAGATAGCCGAGCAATGCGCCTGTTGCGTAAAACAATCCGGGGGTATCTGTGCGGTCCAATCCGACGCTGCCTTCGGATTCTGTACGGAAGTGTTCACGGATCGCACGACGGCAGTTTCGTTCCATGTAATATTCCGGTTTGCCGGGAGAAAGATAGGCATTGACGGGAAACCCGGCGTCCGAAGAGAACGCTTCGGCACGAGGATCCAAAGCGTTGATGAGGATTTCTTTCGGACCGATTTTTGCCAGTTCCGCCATCAGGTTTTCCTGATGCGAGATACCGGAGAATCCGACGGCGGCAAATTCGCCGGTTGAAATGTCGCAGTACGTGAGCCCTTCGCTGTTTTCTCCCACATAAACGGAAGCAAGAAAGTTGTTTTCTTTTTCGGACAACATGCTTTGGCTCAAGATTGTTCCCGGCGTTATGACCCGCACGACTTCCCTGCGTACAATTCCTTTTGCCTGGGAAGGATCTTCCGTTTGTTCGCAGATGGCAACTTTATGGCCCTTTTCGATCAATTTTGCGATATAGGTGTCGGCGGCATGATAAGGAACGCCGCACATGGGTGCACGTTCTTCCTCTCCGCAGGATTTCTTCGTCAATGTGATTTCCATGTCCCGGGCGCCGATCACAGCGTCTTCAAAAAACATCTCGTAGAAATCACCCAGGCGGAAAAAAAGAATGCAGTCCCGATACTGCTCTTTGATGTTCAAATATTGTTGCATCATAGGGGTGTATGCCATAAAAAACTCCTGTCAGGCAGTTTACCGACGGTCAAGAGATTCGTGGGCTTGGTCGACCGTGTCATCGATGAGGAGGTCCGTTACGGCCGGATCGTTTTCGCGGTCTTTTTGTAAGAGCATGAGGAATTCAATGTTGCCTTTTGTCCCCGTGATCGGTGAATAAGTGACGCCCTCCACCGATAGACCGTTTTCTCCGGCGTATTCCACAACGGAACGAAGAACACTGCGGTGGATTTCCTTGTCCCGTACAATGCCGTTCTTGCCTACTTGCTCGCGACCGGCTTCAAACTGAGGTTTCACCAGGCAGAGGCAGACTCCCTCCTCCTTGAGCAGCTCGGTTGCCACCGGCAGGATGAGCTTCAGCGAGATAAAGGATACGTCGACGGTGATCAAGTCAAACCGCTCGGGAACGGTGTGCGGATCCAGATATCGAACGTTGACCCGTTCCATCACGACGACCCTGGGATCGTTTCGCAGTTTCCAATCCAGCTGGCCGTATCCTACGTCCACTGCGTAGACTTTCTTTGCGCCCTGTTGCAGCATGCAGTCGGTGAACCCTCCCGTTGAGGCCCCGATATCCATACAGACTGCATCCGAAAACCCGAACGGGAAAGTCTGCAATGCCTTTTCCAGTTTCAGTCCGCCCCGGCTCACGTAAGGACAGAGGTCTCCCCGGATGTCGATGGAGGCCGTCGTTTCCACCGGCGTTCCCGCTTTGTCGCAACGCATCCCGTCCACCCAGATCAATCCTGCCATGACGGCGGATTTCGCCTTTTCTCTGGAAGAAAACAGATTTCTTTCCGCAAGGATGACATCAAGCCTTTTTTTCAAAAAAGTCCTCCGCTGTCCCGGTGATTCCCGGGGTGTCCAGTCCGTGTCGTTTTTTGAGCTCTTCGATACTGCCGTGGGCGATGAAACGATCCGGCCAGCCTACGTTTTTCACATGGATACGATGGCCGGTTTCTGCGAGAATCGATGCGACTCTCATGCCGACACCGCCGGAAATCGAGCCATCTTCCAGCGTGAGGATCTTATCAAAGACGGAGAGCTCTTCTCGAAGACGCTTTTCGTCGATCGGTTTTACACACCGCAGATTGAAAACGGCGCACTCGATATTCTTTTCTTTCAGGTGAACATGCGCGGCCAATCCGGCTTCGCACATGGTGCCGACGCATAGGATCGCGTTGGTCGATCCGGACACGATCTTCTCCATCTTTCCGTTCATTTCGCTTCTTCCCCAAGCGCTTAGATCGCAAGCGTTTCCCTTGGGAAACCGGACGGCACAGGGTGTTCCCAGTTTCAATGCATAATGCAGCATTTCCTTCAGTTCGACACCGTCTTTCGGCGCCAATACGGTCATGTTCGGCATGGAAGACAAATAAATCAAATCAAATTGCCCGTGATGCGTTTCTCCGTCGGATCCGGAAATGCCGGCACGATCCACAGCAAATACCACCGGGAGATTTTGCAGACAGACTTCGATCAGCGTCTGGTCGTAAGCCCGTTGAAGGAATGTGGAATACATCGCCACGATGGGACGCATATCGTTCAAAGCCAACCCGGCGGCAAACGACACCGCATGCTGTTCGGCGATCCCCGCATCGACCACGCGCTCCGCATACCGTTTACGCATTTCGCGTAAGCCGGTCCCATCTGTCATCGCCGCAGTGATGGCGACGATTCGATCATCCTCTTCGGCCAGTTGCAGGAGCGTCATTCCGAAGATGTTCGTATAAGTCTCCGGAAGATCGGAGCTTGCGGGCAGTCCGATTGCCGGATCGAAGGATCCTGTCCCGTGGTAGAGATCCGGATTGTTTTCAGCGTTTTTGTATCCTTTGCCTTTTACGGTCACTGCATGGATCAGGACAGGTCGATTCATGGCTTTGGCCGTTTCCATGGCTTCGATCAGCTCTGAGATGTCGTGTCCGTCGATCGGTCCGAAATATTTAAAACCCAGCTCCTCGAATACGGCGGCGGGCATCAGCGCATATTTGACGGCATCGCGAAGGGTTTCCAGCCCTCTTCCCAGCTTCGGAGCGGATTCCAGCCCGCGCTTCAACCTGTTTTTGAAGTGAAGGTAGGAGGAAGAAGTGCGCAGATTCTGAAGATGGCGGGCCATTCCTCCCACGTTTCGGGAGATGGACATGTCGTTATCGTTGAGGATTACGATCAGAGGAGTCTTCCGAATTCCCGCCGCATTCAATGCCTCATACGCTACGCCGGCTGTCAGAGAACCGTCTCCGATCACGGCCACACAAGCGTGGTCAAGGCCGCGCAGATCTCTGGCTTTTGCATAACCCAGTGCAGCTGAAATCGACGTTCCGCTGTGTCCGGCATCATACAAATCATGGGGACTTTCGGTTCGCTTGGGGAAACCGCTGATCCCGTCGATTTTGCGGATATTTTTCATTTCATCCCAGCGGCCGGTGAGCATTTTGTGAACATAGGTCTGATGTCCCACATCCCAGATCACTTTATCGCGGGGCGTGTCAAATACGCGTTCCAACGCAATGGTCAATTCCACCACGCCCAGATTGGAGGCAAAATGACCGCCGGTCTTCGAAATCGAATCGATCAATTCTTCCCGGATCACCACAGCGAGCAGTTCAAGCTCGGCGACGGACATGCTTTTCAATTGTTCTTTCTCAACGGGGAGGTTAAAGGGTTGATTCATAAGGATCCTTTCAACCGAGAGGCTGTTCCAGGAAGTCGATCACTGCGTTGAAGACTTCCGCTTCGTCGTAATACATGGACACGGATTCCCGCGCCCTGTTCAGCAGTTCCCGTGCCTTGATGCCGGATTCTTTCAGTCCGAACAAAGCAGGGTATGTACATTTCTTTGCCTTTTGATCCTTACCGGTATTTTTCCCGATCATGACCGCGTCCCCCGTAATATCCTGGAGGTCGTTGACGATCTGGAAAGCCAACCCGACGGATTCTCCGTAGGTGGCTGCCGCATTGCAGCGCTCTTTGTCGGCGCCGGCCAGGTAACACCCGGCCAGTACGGAAGACCGGATAAACGCTGCGGTTTTATTCAAATGGATATAATCCAGCATTTCTTTGGAACACTGTCTGTTGACGGACTCCACGTCTGCAATCTGTCCTGCGACCATTCCCCGGCATCCGGTTCCTTTCGATATCTCGAAAGCGGCGCGCACTTTTCGTTTCAACACATCCGGGTCGTCCAGGTACAGAAGCATGTCCTTGGTCATGGTTTCAAATGCGGCCGACAGAAGCCCGTCTCCGGTCAGGATGGCCACGTCTTCTCCGTAGACTTTGTGGCTCGTCGGAACTCCGCGCCGCAGATCATCATTGTCGATAGCCGGCAGATCATCGTGGATCAAAGAATAGGTTTGGATGTATTCCAGGGCGCAGGCATAGGGCAGCCCGATGTCGGCCTTCTCACCGCAGAATTCGCAGGCAGCCAGCAGCAGAACGGAGCGCAGCCGTTTCCCGCCGGCTGTCAGACTGTAACGCATCGCTTCGTAAAGCGTTAAACTCTTGGAATCGATTTCCGGCAGAAAATCCAATATATGCAGCTCTACCAGATTTTTGAGACGCTTGTATTCAGGATGATTCATTGCTCTTCTCCAAATTCTGCGATTTCGCCTGCTTCGGGACGATAGATCTCCACTCTCTGACGCGCACGAGCCAGGATTTCCGTACACTGCCTATGATAAGTGACGCATTGTTCGTACAGTGCGATACTCTCTTCCAGAGACGTATCTTCGGAATCGATTTTTTCTGCGCATTCCCGTAATTTTTCCATCATTTCTTCAAATCGGACTGATTTCTTCTGAGTTGTCATGATCCTGTTTTCACCTCCTCTACAGTACATCGCACGATTCCGTCCTTCATAAGAAGCATCAGTCGGTCGCCCACAGACATATCCGATGCCCGCAAG
>Ga0265294_10002982_pt1 | contig 21994 bp, 18 predicted proteins | sample MunlanPumphouse3_FD_192504 | JGI IMG/M metagenome (GOLD analysis project Ga0265294, IMG submission 192504) | Groundwater microbial communities from a municipal landfill in Southern Ontario, Canada - Pumphouse #3 | ecosystem: Environmental > Aquatic > Deep subsurface > Groundwater | place... | reverse complement strand
TCTTTCTGCGGCGATTATCGCGATTATCGCTATTATGTCTTTTGTCCCATATGTGGGTTATATTACTGTAGGTATCATTTCCATATGTACCATTCATATTGTCGTTTTGGTCTGCGCTCTTTTATTCGGATGGAAGCAAGGGCTTGTGGCTGGAATTGCTTTTGGCTTATTTAGTTTATTAAAAGCCTTAACCATGCCAGCTAGTGCAGGCGATTTTGCCTTTATTAATCCTCTTATTTCTGTTTTACCGCGCGCTATTTTTGGACTAGTAGCGGGACTATTATTCTCTTTGATTAAAAAGATTCCTCCCGTTTCATGGCGAGCTGTTTTATATGTTGTTGCCTCTGTTATATTGACGATTCTTCATACTGTACTCGTCGTCTTTATGCTGTGGTGTTTTAGCTATAGCAGCTTCTTTGCAACTTTAGGAATTATTTTTGTTCTTAATGCTCCTATTGAATTTATAGCTGCTGGCGTTTTAGTTCCGATGATTGCTTGGCCATTATCAAAAGCTTTCCCTCAATATAATCCCTATTATAGGAAAGCCTCGAAAACTATTTAATAATTTGGATTAAAAAGGAGTAATAATTATGCAAAAACCATCTATTTTAAAAAAATTAAGTCAAAATTATGAAAAAGACCTCATCGTCAATCTTCGTCAATTTGTGGCGATTAATTCTGTTTACGATGAAAAGACTATCAGCGAACAAGATCCTTTTGGTAAGGGTGTGAGTCAAGCTCTTAACTTCATCGAAAAACTTGCTATTAGCGATGGTTTTAAAGTCACAAATTATAATAATAAAGTTGTGGAAATTATCGCGGGTGAAGGCGAAAAAAACATTACTATTATGGCTCATGCTGATGTTGTTCCCGCTGGAAGCGGATGGAATCAGGACCCTTTTAGTGTCACTGAGCATAAAGATGTATTATGCGGTCGTGGTGTCGCAGACGATAAGGGTCCATTGATATCAGCTTATTACGCTTTAAAATTGTTATGTGATAATCATTTACTTGGCAACTATCAAGTTCGCTTTCTTGTCGGTGGCAATGAAGAGAGAGGATCACTGGGCATGATTCATTATTTTGAGGAACTTAAAAAGCCTCAGCCAACCTATGGTTTTTCGCCTGATTCTGATTATCCTTTGATATACGGAGAAAAAGGTATAATCAATTTTGAGGTTAAAAAAGATTTTGATATCAATGGTGTTCATTCCATTAAGGGAGGCGTCGCGAGCAATTCCGTAATTGAGCGATGCGTTGTCAGGATGAGGGAGAATCAATTCTTTCTTAAGAAATTAAAAGAACAAAATATTAATTTTGAAGTGCAAATACTAGACGAAGGAATGGAAGTTGTCTTCATTGGTAAGGCCGCTCATGGTTCCACTCCAGAATTAGGTCTGAACGCTGGGATGATTGCCATCAAACAATTAGGTGATTTTTTACAAGATTCTAATTTGCAACAAATTGCTAATAATTATACTGATGTCGAAGGACGAGGATTAAATATTGACTCTCAGAGTTCAACGATGGGACATAATAGTTTAAATGTTGGCTTAATGAGTTACGAAGAGCATCACTTTTCAATGGTGGTAAATTTTCGTTATGTCAATGGTTTGGAACCTCATTATCTAATTGATGAAATTAAAGAAGGTGCTCAACCATTTGAAATTAAGGTTTTAGCCCATTCACCTCTTCTTTTTTATCCATTAGATTCTGTCCTGGTTTCCACTCTTTTATCTTGTTATCAAGAGGAAACTGGTGATTTTCAAAGCCAACCACTCACGACAGGTGGGGGCACATACGCTAAAGAGGCCGATAATGTCGTTGCCTTTGGTATGCAGTTTCCTGGTTGGGATTCTAGGATGCACTCTCCAAGTGAATCTGTTAAAAAATCGGATTTATTTCTCAGCATCGCTATCTATGCTCGCGCTATAATGGAATTAGGAAAAAAGATTGATGAGAACTAAATTTAAAGCTTGGACTAAACCTTATATTGATGAGCATCCAGAAGTGATGGCCTCCGATGAATTTTTAAAAGCGCTTACCGAATCATATTTTTTAGAAATTGGGTCAGGAAAAGGTAAATTTATCTGTGATATGGCTCTTGCTTATCCTCGCCATTTTTTTGTTGGTGTGGAACGAAATGTTACTTGTGCAGGAATTGCTGCTAAGAAAATTGTGGAAGGGGAAATTTCCAACGCTAAATTAGTATTAGCTAATGCTGATGAAGTCTTACTTAAAATCAGAGATCAATCAATTGAAACCATTTTTTTGAACTTTTCTGATCCGTGGCCTAAAAAGCGTCACCACAAAAGACGATTAACAGCCCTCCCTTATCTTCATCAATATAATCGAATACTTGTTCGTGGTGGTCGATTAATTATTAAGACAGATAATGATGATTTATATGCTTATAGTTTAGAGACACTCATTCAATCGCCCCTTAAGATTATTGAGGATTCTTATGATTATGATGGAAGAGCAGAATTTGATAGTATGACTGAGTACGAGCTAGCTTTTCGTGAGAAAGGGCAGAAGATTCATCGAATCGTGGCGGAAAAAAATGATTGATCAATATTGTCTTTATTATTCTTATAAATCAATTGGTGATGTTCTCTTGGTTGATTTTAGCCATGATCAATCAATGAGCAAAACCCGACGTTTTCAAGATGTTGAGGTAATATATCATGATGAGCAAATCATTGGCTATAATATTTTTAACTTAAGCAAAATTATTAAAATTAAGACAAAAGGTCTGATTTTTTTGCCTTCACATCTATTCATAGATGTCGTCAATTCGATTTTATCCAATGCGCAGTTGCCTCTTTTGAATTATCGCTTTTCTTCTGGCTATTTAATTGGACAGATTAAAAATATACAATTTAAAGGTGATGCTTTTTTTATCGATGTTGATATAAATAATAGAATAGTAACGGCTCGTCTTCCAAAAGAGACAGTTTCTCTTCATGATAAAGTTGTTGTCGCTCTTATTGATACATCGTTAAATAATGGACAGATTATTCGTTTACAAAAAAATCATTTCGGAATAGCAAATTGCCATATTTGCACTTATGCAGAACTCAATCTTTCTGAGAGCAATGAAATTTATATTGCGGATGAAGATGGAATAATTGGTGATGACTTTTTTCAGATAGGAGAAGAAGAAAATGAAAGAAATTGAATTAAAAAAGACGGGTAAAATTTCCCGTCTTACTAATCGTACTTTTCAATTCGAAAAGTCGTTGGGGGAAGGCCTTTATTCGGCGAATTATTTTTTGAAGAGTCGCAAGATTGTCGCTGAAAATGTACCTGGTCATATCGTGACGATGCAGTGGTTTCAGCGAAGAGATGATTCGATGGTGTGCGGTATTGATGAAGTGATTTCCTTAATTCATACCTTTGCTGTTCATCCAGAGGAGTTTAAGATTCTCGCTTTAAATGATGGTGATATTATCCAAAATATGGAACCAGTCCTTAAAGTGACGGGAAAATATGAGAATTTTGGCTTTTTAGAATCGGTTATTGATGGGATTTTAGCTCGTCGAAGTAGCGTGGCCACTAATGTCCGTGAAGTTTTACGTGTGGCGGGAGATATTCCTGTCTTTTCCATGGCGGATCGCCAAGACGATTATCGCACTCAAATTGGTGATGGTTATGCAACCTTTGTAGCGGGAATCAATAAAGTTTCCACTGATGCTCAAGGTTTATGGTGGGGTGGCAAAGGGATGGGAACAATGCCTCACGCCCTCATTGAAATATGTGGTGGCGATGTCTGTCGAGCTGCTGATATTTATCGCCAATCCTATCCTCATGAGAAAGTAACGGCCCTGATTGATTATCATAATAATGTGATTAGAGACTCACTTATTTTAGCTCGTCATTTAAAAACCAATTTGGGCGGTGTGAGAATCGACACTTCTAAGTCTCTAATCGATCATTATTTTGACGATAAAGATACATCCTCTTTTGACCCTCATGGTGTTTGTAAGGAATTGGTCTTTGCTTTGCGTGAAGCACTTGATAAAGAGGGATTTAACTATGTTAAGATTATTGTTTCTTCCTCTTTTACTGCCGAGAAAATTAAACTTTGGAATAAATTAAAAGTTCCCGTCAGCATGTATGGTGTGGGAACTTATTTTGTCAATAATATGACTTGTGGTTTTACTGGTGATCTTGTGGAATTAGATGGTCAGGAAGAAGCTAAGGAAGGACGAGCTAATTACGTTAATTCGCGTTTAAAAGAAGTTAAATATCCTATCTATTGATTAAAATGAATAAGAAAAAACCATCCGACTTAAATTCGGATGGTTGTTTTTTTAGAGTTTGCGATTATAGTATTCAACGATTTGTGATTCAACGATGTCTTGTGGTAATTCCTTGCGTTCCACTTCGCGGATTAATTTACCCGACAACTTTTCGCTATCGACTTCAACCCAACCGACCTTGGTTGCAAGAGATTCAAGAGATTCTTTGACAACTTTTAAATCTTTACTATTTTCTCTAATGGCAATAACATCGCCGATAGAACAGAGGTAGCTTGGAATATCAACTTTCTTGCCATTGACTTCGACATGTCCGTGATTAACGAGTTGGCGCGCGCCACGACGAGTGCGAGCGAACCCCATCCGGAAGACGAGATTATCAAGACGAGACTCTAAGAGTTTCATAAAGGCATATCCGGTAACTTCATTACTGCGTAACGCAATCATGAAGAGACGACGGAATTGTCTTTCATTGACATCATACATCTGTCTTAATTTTTGCTTTTCAACTAATTGCTTGCCATATTCTGATGGTTTTCTTTTGCGATCGTTTCCGTGCTGGCCTGGGCCATAAGGACGTTTCGCGAGTTCTTTACCCGTTTCAAGCGTTGAAAAACCTAAACGACGTGATCTTTTCCAATTTGATCCAGTATATCTCATGATATATTTCCTTCCTTTCCTTATTTTTTTGCAAAATAATGAATAGGTATGAATTCCACACTTCGGGTGTCACAACTTTTCACCATTGAGCTTAGGTTACTTTTAAGGTGTTGGACATCAGACAAGCTGTATTCACATGCTGCATTATATGCAGTTAATAATATATAGAATTATTCATGACTCGTCAATAATTATTTTTCGAACTATTATATAGGTCTATCCATAGGATAGAATATGAAATCCTTCTCTAATTGAATGAGCAATCATTTAGGGAAAAGATTTTTTTTATTGAAAAGGTTTTATATTATCGAGAAAAACCTATAAAATATGAATGATGTATCAACTCTTACATTTTTAAATGTAGAAATTAGGAGCGAAAGGAGATAAATATGACAAGTTTTGTTCTTATCGACGCCAATCAAATCGGCATTATTCTTATTTGTGTTGGCGCAGGAATTTTACTTGCGCTTGGCATCTATCTTCTCTATCATTTTATTTTTTCGCGGAACGCTATTCGCCGCCAAGTTAAAGAATTGGAGAGAAAATATTCTTATCTTGATGCTCTTTTGATTGGTCAAGATTCGCAATATATTCATCGTTTAGAAATTATTTCTCGCACTAACTTATTATATGTTGAGAAATATAATGATTTTTCTCAGCGATTCAAAGCTGTCTTTGAAGGCGAAGATAAGTTTGCGGAGTCAATGATTAAGCAACTGAAGGCCCTCATCGCTAATAATCAATTTCAAAATATCAAGAATGTCATTTTAGATACCAAGAAAGCGGTGGCTTCTTTTGAACAGAATGTCAACCAGCTCGATAATGATTTGTTTGAGGTTATTAAACCTGAGGAAGAATCTCGTCATCTCGTCTTGAAATTAAAGGAAGATTATCGTCGTGTTAAGCAAATTTTTTATGCTAACTCGAATGATTTAGAACTCGTTACTTCTTCTTTTACTAAGGTGTTTGATAAGCTTGATACTTCTTTCTCTCAATTTGAAAATCATATTGAAGGGGCGGAATACGAAGAGGCTAACGCTCTTATTCCGATTATTGGTAAAGTCATCAAAGCTCTTGATTCTGCTTTGAGTCAATTACCTAATTTGTGTATTCTCACTCAATCCATTGTCCCCGATCGAATTGCCGCTATTACAAAGGAATATAGCGAAGTAGAAAGCCGCGGTGTCCCTCTATTTAATTTAGCCTTTAAACATCGCGTTGATGTTTGGAATATTACCATTGATTCAATTCGCAAAAAATTAGTGAATCTTGAAACAGCGGGGGTGATGGAATCTCTTGATCAAATTCAAAAAGAAATTGAAGAGACACACGATCTTTTAATGGAGGAGACAAATGATAAAGAAGATTTCAATAAATCTTGTGATGCTCTCTATGCCAAAGTTATCGAACTAGAGAAAGTGTTTTTAAAGATTTGCTCTATTTTACCTGAAGTGAATAATATCTATGTTATCTCGGATGAGCAAAAAGAGCAGATTGATATCTTAAAAGAAAATATGAATAAATTGGGTAATTCAAAACGCAATCTTGATAATTTCATTCATTCTTCGACGAAGCAACCCTATAGCGTTTTAAAGCGGAAACTCGACGAATTGACTAGTGATTATGATTCAGCGAATGCGGAAGTGCTAGATTTTAAGACTTATCTCGATTCTTTAAAATATTCAAGCGAAGAAGCTTATACGATGGTTTTTGCCTATTACTATCACTGTAAACAAGTGGAGAGTATGCTACGCAATCTCGATATTCCTGATTTTTCTCATAAATATAAAGAGCAGATTGAAAATTGCTATTCTCTTTTAAACGACATTGATGTTGCTTTAAAAGTTAAACCTATTGATGTCGCTTCAATCAACGAAAAGGTTGATACCTTGAAAAATGTCGCGAACGCTTTCTTTGATGACGCCGAAAATAAGTGCCGTGAAGCACAATTAGCGGAAAGCGCTATTGTCTATGCTAATCGTGACCGCAATCATCAAAAAGATGTTCACCAACAACTCAACGTTTTAGAGAAATCATTTTATGATGGCGAATTTTTAAAAGTTTATCATGATGCTAGTGCTATCTACCGCCGTATGCATGTTGAGGAACAATCGGATGCTCGAAAATAAAATAATTTATTTAGATAATGCTGCTAACACTTTAATTAATCCCGAAATATTAGACTCCTATCAAAAAGTTGCTACTCAATATATTGCTAATCCCAGCAGCATTCATTTTGAAGGGCAAAAAGCCCTTCGTCTTTTGTCGCAAGCACGCGAACAAATTTTAACCTGCTTTAATTTAAAGGATCATGAGATGATTTTTACTAGTGGAGCGACAGAAGCCAATAATTTAGCGATTAAAGGTGTTGCCCTTCAATATCAAAATCGTGGCAAGCATTTAATTACTTCTTTAGGCGAACATCCTTCGGTTTTGGAGACGATGAAACAATTAGAAGAGAAATTTGGCTTTCGCGTGACTTATTTATCGCTTAATAAAGAAGGGATCATTCGTCTTGAAGATCTTAAGGCCGCTCTTGACGATGAAACAATTTTAGTTTCTTTAATGGCGGTTAATAACGAGGCGGGAGCAATTAATCCTCTTCATGATATTGCTCAGATTTTAAGAAATTATCCGAAAGTCTTTTTTCATGTCGATGCCGTTCAAGGTGTTGGAAAGATGAATATCAATTATGATGAGATTGATCTTATCTCGTTTGCGGGTCACAAGATTCATGCTTTAAATAGTTGTGGTGGTCTTCTCAAGCGAAAGAAAATTGAATTATGCCCTCTTAATTGCGGTGGTGGTCAAGAGAACAATTATCGCTCTGGCACCAATGATGTAGCGATGGCGGTCTCTTTGAGCAAAGCGGTCCGCTTAGCTCTATCTGATATTTCTTCTAAAATTAGTTATATCACTCCATTAAATAGGCAAATCAGGGATTATTTGATAGAAAATAGTAATTTATATGAAATAAATTCGCCTTCCGATGCCAGCCCTTATATCATTAATTTTTCCTTAAAAAATCGCAAAGCTAGCGTCGTTGTTGAAGCTCTTTCAAACCATCATATTATGGTTTCATCAACCTCAGCTTGTTCAGCGCGAAAAGAAATTGGCAGTCATGTTGTGATGGCGATGGGTAAAGAAGAACAGCTATATATGAATACTGTTCGTGTCTCTCTTGATGAGCACAATACAAAAGAGGAAATAAGTCTATTTATTTCTTCTCTAGATGAAATAGTAAGAGGAATAAAACAATGACCACCTATGATCACATTATGGTTCGCTTTGGTGAGCTATCCACAAAAGGAAAAAACAAAAAAGATTTCATTCGCGTTCTCGCTGATAATATTCGCCATGCTTTAAAATCTTTTGAAGCTTTAGAAATCATTGTTAAATACGATCATATCTATATCGCTTTACATGGAATTGACTATCTCCCTATCATGGAAAGACTTCAAGAAATCAGTGGTATCTATTCGCTATCTCTCGTCTATAAGTGCTCTCGTGATATTGATATTATTGCCCAATCCAGTTTGGAATTGATTAAAGAAGAAGAGGGCCACACCTTTAAAATTAAATGTCGAAGAAGTGATAAGCGTTATCCTCTTATCTCTGATGAAATAACACGAAAAGTGGCGGGTTATATCCTCGGAAACACTTCTTTAAAAGTTGATATTCATCATCCCGATATTACTCTGTCCATTGAGGTGAGAGATGAGGCTTCTTACCTTTATTGTCATACTTTTCTCGGCACAGGTGGTTATCCTCTCGGTGTGGGAGGTAAGACAATGCATATGCTTTCTGGAGGCATTGATTCTCCAGTTGCCGCTTATCTGATGATGAAACGTGGAGTTACCATTGAGTGCATTCATTTCGCCTCTCCTCCGTACACCCAAGCTGGGGTTATTTATAAACTTGAAGATTTACTGTCATCGTTAAATAAATATCAGCCGCGTATTCGTCTTCACATCATCCCTTTCACCAAAATTCAGGAAACTATTTATGATCAAGCTGATGAAAGCTATTGTATTACTATTATGCGAAGAATGATGTTTCGCTTAGCTGATCGCTTGGCGCGTCGAAGAAAGTGCCCTGTCATTTCTAGTGGTGAATCGGTTGGACAAGTTGCTAGTCAAACTCTTCAATCGATGAATGTTATTAACGCCGTGACTAATCTTCCTATTATTCGACCATGCGCTACCATGGATAAAACAGAGATCATCATTCTCGCTAAAAAAATTGGAACTTATGAAATTTCGATTCGCCCATTTGAAGATTGTTGCACAATTTTCACACCTCATGCTCCAAAGACTTCTCCTCATCTTGATGAAGTATTGAAATATGAAGCCAAATTCGATTATGAGAGTATGATTAATGAGGCCTTAGCAAATGTCGAAGTTAAAATCATCACTTGCGAAACAGAAAATAAGAATTTACTCTAATAAAAAAATCCCGCTTATAGCGAGATTTTTTATTCATCAATGAATTATTTATTTAAGATTTTTTTGAGCTTCTTTGACTAAACCTGAAAAAGCTTTGGGATCATTAATTGCTAACTCAGCGAGCATTTTGCGGTTTACATTGATGTTTGCCGCTTTCAAGCCAAACATAAATTTGCTATAAGAAATATCGTTCATTCGGCAGGCGGCGTTAATACGTCGAATCCATAATTTGCGATAATCTCTTTTGATTAAACGACGAGAAATATACGCATAGCGTAAACTATGCATAACTTGTTCTTTTGCAGTCTTGAAGAGAGCATGTTTACTTCCGAAGTAACCAGACGCTCTTTTTAAAACTTTTTTGCGACGGGCATGTGTGACAGTGCCACCTTTTACTCTTGCCATAACTAGTTACCTCCTATTTAATAATGAGAAATTTAATTCTCTTGTAATCGGTCTTGTGAACAAGACCGTACTTCATTAAATGTCTCTTTTGTTTAGTTGTTTTGTGTGGGGCTAGGTGTGATCGATAAGCATGACCTCTGATAATTTTACCAGTGCCAGTAATTTTGATTCTCTTCATGAGAGCTCTTTTGCTTTTCATTTTTGGCATAATAAGTTTCCTCCTACTTTTTCTTTGCCGCTAAGATGGCCGTCAACCATCTCCCTTCCATAACGGCGGGTTTTTCAATGACTGCGTAGTCACTAACTAATTGAATGAATTTATCTAAAGCTTCTCTTCCGACATCGATATGGGCCATTTGACGACCTCTAAATCGTACGCCGACTTTAACTTTATTCCCTTCAGTAAGGAATTTAATCGCGCCACGAACTTTTGTTTCCATGTCGTGGAGTCCAATCTGTGGAGTTAATTGTACTTCTTTTGTCTCAACCACATGTTGATTTTTCTTAGCTTCTTTAGCTTTCTTTTGTTGCTCAAAACGCCATTTGCTATAGTTGATAATTTTACACACTGGTGGTTTCGCTTGAGGAGCGACACAAAGTAGATCTAGTTCATATTCGTTAGCTTTTAATTGAGCTTCACGAGAAGACATAGTTCCTAATTGCTCACCTTGTGGTCCGATTAACAAAACTTCTGGAAAACGAACGCGTTCGTTAACCATATCTTTGGGTTGATTATTGGGCTTTTTGCCGATGTACATTCTTCTTGGGTAGATAAATATCATCTCCTTTTTCGATCAAAAAACGGATGCATGACACACCCGTTAACATTTCTAGCCCTAGAATGTAGCGTTAGCCAATCAACAATTGTCAATCTGGCGAGAAGCGGGTGCTCTGCTTTCTACGATTTTTTGCAATAGAATAGTATCATTATTTGACCAATAATGTCAACAAATAAAAAAGAGATACTCAGTATCTCTTATTTTTAGTTAATTAATCCGCTAATGAACCCATTGGATCCCAAGGCTTCAAAACGATGGGTTCTCTATCATAAGCGAGATTTTCTTCTCTACTTAAATATTTACGATCGATAACGGCTTGATAGACAAATTGATCAAACCAAGTATCGCTCATAATATAGTAACCAGATTCACCGTTCGTGGTTCCCCAAGAATTTTGGATTTTCCATTTTGTTGGTTTATCTTTAATAAGATTAACACCAGTGATAACCATAGCGTGGTTCATCGCGCTAGCGCGATAAGTCAAGGAATCACCCTTATTCATTGTGTAATTGAAACTAAAAGGAGTTTGATAATCAAAACTTTGATCATCCCAAATGCCTTTTTCTCTATCTCGATAATAAGCGACATCACTTCCAAACCATACTAGTTCACCATTTTTCAAAGTTTCGATAATCAATTCTTTAATGCGCGTCATTGGAAGATTTAAATGTCTAACAATTTTCCCTTCAACGACATTGCCAAGATATTGAATAGTGAAAGAACGATAGAAGGGCTTATCTTTAGTGGGAGCGTTGATTAAACTGACGTAATTATCAAGAGCATCGCCAACATATTTTTCATAGAATTTCAAAGGAGTTAAATTATTGACGAGGTGATATTTATCATTGCTATCAACATATTCAAAAGCAAATTTCTCTAGAGGTTTGCCATAACTATTGAGCAAAAGAGTATAGCATTTATCAACGAATTGTTTTTGTAAGGCTCTCACTTCTAATATGCCTTTTTCCTGATAGATAAGTCGAGCTTCACTCGCAAAGCGAGAAATATTAAAGTTAATGAGAGTATTTAAACTATGAGTAGCACTAGAGATATAAGATTCATCCATTGCACTCTTAGGGACTAATCCATATTTTTTAACGAGATTAACAAACATGTCCCATTGTCCACCGTCACCGACGCCATTCTTAAGAACAAATTGTAAAGTTCGGTCATCATCCTCGCAGCCTAATAAATCAATAATTGTTTCTAAAGCATAATTAATTTTCTCTAATTTATCATATAAAGCGAGATAACTTTGCGATAATTCAAAATTAGTAATTTTACAGCGTTTAGCAATAATTTCTCTTAAGAGATTGGTTGCAGCGAAAATCCAACAGCGCCCTGAAGATTTTTGATTGGTAGCTGGCATGGTTTTATTGTCGACGCTAAAAGCAAAACGCGTTTCACTTCGATGATCGGCGCTTTTAGAAACATTTTCCAAAGGACCAGAAACTAATGCGTGACGAACAATCATGTTTTGATTATTTTTTAAGTACTTTTTATTTAATTTTGCTAAATCATTTAATGAGATGGGATTATTTTCTTTCATTTGGATACCTCGTTATTGAGCGGATTTCGCTACTTCGATGTTTTGCTTTTTCTCTTTGATTTCCTCTTCAATCAAAGTGACAAAATCATCAATAGAAACAGTTATTTGTTCATTTGAGCCAAAGCGTCGATAAGTAAGCGTGCGGTCATCTCTTTCATGATCACCTAAAACAATAGTAAAAGGAATTTTTTTGACTTGTGAATTTCGCATTCGATAGCCAAGTTTATCATTACCATCATCTAAAGAAACACGAATATGACGCGCTCTTAACAAATCATAAATCTCTTGAGCATATGCTAAATGATAAGCATTATTAACTGGCAATAAATTAACCTGCACTGGGGCTAGCCAAGCCGGGAAAGCACCACCGTAATGTTCAATTAAAATACCAATGAATCTTTCAATAGAACCTAAGCAAGCGCGATGGAGCATAATTGGACGTTTCTTTTCGCCATCGCTGTCGATATAAAAACAATCGAAACGCTCGGGTAAATTCATGTCCAATTGAATAGTGCCACATTGCCATACACGATTCATGGAATCTTTTAATTTGAAATCTAGTTTGGGACCATAAAAGGCGCCATCACCAGGATTGATTTTAAATTCTTTGCCACTTTTCTCACAAGCTTCTTTGAGAATGGCTTCGGATTTGTTCCATATTTTGATATCACCGATATAGCCTTCTTCCGGACGGGTGCTTAAGACGATGTAATAATCAAGTCCAAAGACGCTATACATCTCCTCGTAAAAATTAAGTAAAGTACTAATTTCATCAACTAATTGATCTTCGCGACAGAAGATATGAGCATCATCTTGAGTGAAAGCGCGAACGCGGAACAAACCATTTAAGGCTCCACTTGCTTCATGACGGTGAACTAAACCTAATTCAGCCATTCTAATAGGAAGGTCTTTATAGGAATGGAGAGAATTTTTATAAACGAGAATGCCTCCTGGGCAATTCATCGGCTTGATGGCAAATTCTCGGTCATCAATTTTGGTTGTATACATATTGTCTTTGTAATGTGACCAGTGACCAGAAATTTCCCATAATTCTTTGGAAAGCATAATAGGAGTCTTGACCACCACATAGTGGTATTTGAAATGTTGTTGCTTCCAGTATTCTTCGATTGCTTCGCGAAGAATCATTCCATTGGGAAGCCAAAAAGGAAAACCAGGACCGTATTCACTGAGCATAAATAAATCTAGTTGCTTGCCCAATAAACGATGATCTCTTTTCTTTCTCTCTTCAATTAAATTAAGATAGTTTTTTAAATCTTCTTCGCTCCACCAAGAAGTGCCGTAAATACGACAAAGTTGTTTATTTTTGCTATCGCCTCGCCAATAGGCTCCAGCGATACTCAATAATTTAAAATGCTTAATTTGCCCAGTTGATAAAATATGAGGGCCACGGCAAAGATCGATAAAATTACCTTGGGTAAAAATAGTGATGTCCTCATTGATATCACGAATTAATTCTAATTTATAAGGATTATCTTTAAAAACTTCTAAAGCCTGTGATTTAGTAAGTGATTGGCGAATAATTTTTTCATCTTTAGATGCTAATTCATGCATCTTCTTTTCAATTTTGATGAGATCTTGTTCGACGATAGGGCTTTTAAAATCAATATCGTAATAAAAGCCATTTTCAATCGCTGGTCCAAAGCCAAATAAGGCGTCAGGGTATAATTGTTGAATAGCCTCGGCTAGCAAGTGGCTAGTTGAGTGATTCAATACTTCCAATGATTCAGGGCTTTTTTTGTCCATTTCAACGATGGAACCATCGTGTTGTTGTACTTTCATAGTCTTTCTCCTCCACAATACAATAGTGGGCTTTTTTGTGTTTATAAATAAATAATATTTAACCTATTGAAGCATCTCAACAAGCTTCATTAAATTAGTGTGAACATCTCTTTTCATTTCGAGAGCCTTGTCAATATCAATGCTGACAATAGTGTTGTGGTGAATACCGACAACTTTGCCATGTTCGCCACGACGGAATAGTTCAATAGCCTCAGTTCCTAAACGAGCGGCCAAAATACGATCGTGAGCAACAGGAGTGCCACCTCTTTGAAGGCGACCGAGAACTTCGGTTCGAGAATCAAAGCCTGTTTTTTCTTCAATCTTCTTTGCTAATTCATTAATATCTAATAAATTTTCACTGACGATAACGATGGCGTGGCTCTTGTTTTGAGCTTTCATTTTTCTTAAGCGACGGAATAATTCTTCTTCCTTAGCTGGGTGATCAAAAGTGATGCAAGCTTCAGCGCCCTCAGCGAGAGAAGAGAAGATAGCTAAATCGCCACAATGACGACCCATCACTTCAATAATTGAACATCTTTGATGTGATCCAGAGGTGTCTTTAATTTTATCGACACATTCACAAATAGTGTTTAATGCGGTGGCGAAACCGATTGTTTCATCAGTGGAAGCCACATCATTATCAATAGTGCCAGGCAACCCGATAACGGGGAAACCTAATTTAGCCATGTCGGCTAAGCCACGATAAGTGCCATCCCCTCCAATGCCGATTAATCCATCGATTTCGAAATCTCTAAGGATGTTGACGGCTTTTTGAACGACGGCAGGTTCTTTAAATTCTGGGAGTCGAGCGGAACGAATAATCGTGCCACCACGATTCATAATATCGCTAGTAAACTCTTTGTTAATTTGTTTAATGTTGCCTTCAATAAGACCTTTAAACCCTTCATAGACGACATACATATCCAAGCCATAATATAAACCAGCTCGGATACAAGCGCGAAGAGCGGAATTCATGCCAGGAGCATCACCGCCACTTGTTAGAATTGCAATTTTTTTAACCATAGGACAATACCTCTTTGCTAATAATAGAAAACTATTATTAAGTCTATTATGCGCTAAAAGTGACCGATAAGTCTATAAATAGTTGTCATTATCTTGTAATTATTTCTCTCTTTTTTAAAGTAGGAAATCATCGTTTATCCTGAACTCTTTTTATAAATTAATAATTTATCCACAAAATGCATGGTGGATAACTGATGTGATTTGTTAATCAATAGATATCGATTTATATAAATATAAATCAATTATTTTATGCTTGTGGATAATTTTTCCCCCTTTTTTCTCCGTTCTTTTTCATATTGAAAAGGCCATTTTCTTCATGGGATAATAAGTCACAACTTGGAGGCTGATGAGATGAACATTGTAGCGAACAAAGATTTTCTAGAAGTCAAATTGGTTTCTCTCATTGCTGATTATGATATTGAAACAATCGCTAATTTATATCAACCGATTATTAGTTCCCAAGCGATGAGCTTATATTTTACATTTTGGAGTGAAGCTAAAAATCAAAAAATTACCTCCATAATCACTCATGAACAATTATTGACGCGAATGCAGATTTCTCCTGGCGATTTTGTTGAAGCGCGCAAATCTCTTGAAGCTATTGGACTAATCAAAACTTATGTGCAAAAAGAAAATAATATATGCATTTATCAATATGATGTCTATGCTCCTAAAACTCCCAAGAGCTTTTTTGATAACGCTCTTCTTTACGGCATGTTAATCAAATCCATTGGGGAAAATGACGCCAATCGTTTTATGAACATTTATCATCTTGAGGCGCCCGTTCATGAGGGGAAAGAAATAACTGCATCCTTTGTCGAAGTTTTTCATCCTGATCTCGACAATCCTGTCTTTGCCAAAGTACTGAACAACACATCTTCTTCTATCGGAAGAGCAAACGGCAAGATTGCAATGGCGTTTTCATATGAAAAATTCTTTGATTCTCTCTCACAAATTTCTCAAATTAAAGTCGATGCTTTTACCAAAAAAGACATGAAAGAATTAGAGCGTTTGGCCACTCTTTATGGTGTTGATGAAGCCACTTCTGCTAATGATGTGGCAAATGTTTACAATCCACACGCTGTTAAAGGCAAGCGCCTTGATTTCATTCAGTTGACCAAAGCTTTTCAGGATGAAACTAACTACAATTATTTATCTATAAAAAGAAATGGCACCCATCTTAATAAAGTGTCAGGTTCTTCTGATTTAGCCCATAAAATTAATCTTCTTGAGAGCATTTCTCCAAAAGATTATCTCTCTGTTTTACAAAATGGCACTCGCCCAGCAAGTTCTGACTTGCGACTGATTAATGATTTATCGCGAAATTTTCACTTAGCCAATGGTGTTATAAATGCCATCGTTGATTTTGTTTCTACTGTTAATAACAATATTCTTAGTCGCGCCTATTGTGAAAAAGTGGCTGCGTCCTTAGCTCGAGAAGGAATTTTAACGACGATTGATGCGATGAATTATCTCAAGAAGGTTACTCATCCTAGACAAAAAGAAATCGCTCCCATTGATAGCGATAAGAATAAATCACAAAAGAAAAAAGAAAAAGAGAATGATAATTTGCCCAGTTGGGAACAAATGATTGATGATCTCGATGGAGGAGGTAGTGATGGAAAAGCTTAAAGTAAATATGGTCGTTGACGAGGATCAACAGATTCTTGAACAAATGAAAACGGCTTATGAGAATTGCCCCGCTGCTATTAAATTTTTAAACGAATTAGGAGTGCCCGAGGAAGTTATCAATCATAATTTGCCAAAGATTTTTGATTTTGTTTCGGACATCAATTATTGCAAGAAATGTCCAGGCGCTAAAGCTTGTCAAAAAGATCGTCCCCTTCTTATTACCAAAATCTCTTATCATAATGGATATCTTGATCGTGAACTTTCTCCATGCCGTGAATTTCTTAAGAAAATGCTGTTTGAAAAGCAATTTCTCGTGCGCGATTTTCCCGAGAAATGGCTTGATGATGATTTGCATTCTCTCGATAAATCTGATGGTCGTCGTCAGTTGCTTGCTAAATATACCAATTTTACTAAAAATGGTGATAATGGGTGGATTTATTTGACAGGGGTTTCCAATAGTGGCCGGACTTTTGCGGCGGCGATTGTGACTGTTGATGCCGCCAAGAAAAAAATGGGTCCGATTTGCTTTCTGAATTGCTCGCAACGAACTAGAGAATTAAGTGATTTATCCTATCATGATAAGGATAAATTTCAAAGAGAATTGGATCGTTACTGCAATGTCCCTATTCTCGTTCTTGACGATTTTGGCAACGAATTTAAAAATGATTTCGTTCGCGATGCAATCATCTTTCCTATTTTGTCCATGCGCGCTAATAAAAGACTTATGACAATTATCACGAGCGATTTTACGATTAAGGACATTATTACTCTTTATTCCACTTCTAAGCCAGGACAAATTAGGGCCAAACAAATCGGCAAAATCATTAGTGATACAGCCGGGAAAGAGATTAACTTTGGCGAGCTTTCAATATATTGATAATTGCCTGTGTTTGCTTAATTAATTCAATAGAGCCGTCGTTATTTGTGATAATAAAGTCGGCTTTTCTTTTGTTTTTATAAAAAGGATTATTAAAATTATTGATTTTTTCTAACGCTAATGCGCGATTAGTATCGCGCTTTTGCATTCTTTTTAAACGCACTTCATCATCCGCATCAACAGCGATGATAACATCGAACAATTCATCCATTTTGGCTTCATAAAGAAGAGGCACTTCAACTGCGGTTAACGGATTACTCTTAATAAATTGGGCCACTATATCTTTAACGAGAGGGTGAACATAACGCTCTAATTGGCGCTTATCTTGCGGATGGTCGAAAAGATAATTTCGAAGTTTATCTTTGTCAACCTTATCGATGAAGCAGAGATTAAACATCTTCTCAATCTTTGCGATCACCTCTTCTCTTTCATATAATTCTTTGACAATTTCATCGCTTGATATCGTCATGTAACCAGCTTTGCTGAATTCGGCCAAGACGGTTGATTTTCCTGATCCTGTCAAACCAAAAAGAGCCACTGAAATAGTCGGTCCGTGTTTAATTTGACAAATGGGACAATACGTTGTTCCACGGCCGTTAACTTTTATGAAACGCATGGGATGGTGGCAGCGTGAACAATCATCGTTTTTGTGTCCATAAGCTAAGAGAGAAGATTGAAATGTTCCATCGATATTTTTGCCAGGATGGTAACTGCGAATTGTTGAACCACCAGCCATAATGGCGTCTCTTAAAATTTGCTGAGCATTATCTAAAATTTTTTTCCATTCTTTTTTAGTGATGTATCTAGCTGGAGTTAAAGGATGAATTCGGCTGGCAAATAGTACCTCATCAGCATAGATATTTCCAAGACCAGCCATCAATGTTTGGTCTAATAGGACACTTTTGATTGGAAGATTGGTTTTAGCGCAACGCTTTAAAAAGTAGTCGACATCATCAATATAAAAAGGTTCTGGCCCCAATTGCTTAATCTCTTTTTCTTCTCGCCAGTGATCTTCTGATGTCAATTTCATAAGGCCAAAACATCGCGAATCATCATAACATATTTTCATGCCGTTATTCAGATGGAAAACGACGCGAGCATAAGGGGTGTTTCGCTCTGTTTCTTTGACTTCAAAAAACTTTCCTTCCATGCGCAAATGAGAGAGAAAAACTTTTTGATGAGAAAGATGAAAGATGAGAAATTTACCGAGGCGTGTGATATCGCGAAAAGTTTCTCCGACGAGAGCTTTTTTAAATTCTTCAGGATCCCCCAAAATAGTGGTGGCACGCAAAACACCAATCTTCGTAATTGTTTTATTAATAATAATGGGTTTTAAGACTGATTTAACAGTTTCAACTTCTGGTAATTCTGGCATATTAACTCCTTATTTGGCACTATACCAATCTTTTCCAAACCCTCCATTTACTTCGAGAGGGACATCGAGTTTCATCGCCGTTTCCATGATATGTTTGATGAGAGGATAGACGACATCTTTTTCGGACTTAGGAACTTTAAAAATTAATTCATCGTGAATTTGGAGAACCATTTTTGTTTGATAGTGACCCTTTTTGAGGGCAGCATCGACGCGAATCATCGCTTCTTTGATGAGATCCGCGGCGGTCCCTTGAATGGGAGCATTCATCGCGGCTCGTTTGGCAAACTCTCGGGTTTGGTAATTGCCATCCTTTAATTCGCGAAGATATCGTCTTCTTCCTAAAAGCGTAGAAACATAGCCATCCTTTAAGGCTTGCTGAACAATCATTTGAAAGAAAGCGCCAATTTCGGGATAGGAATGATAAAAATTATTGATAATTTGTTTGGCTTCTGGAACGGAAATTCCGAGTTGCTCCGCTAACCCCCAATCAGAAATGCCATAGACGATACCGAAATTAACAGTTTTGGCTCTTCTTCTTTGCAAAGCAGTGGGCTGGCCACGGAGGTTAAAGATTTTTTTAGCCGTCGCTTCGTGAATATCCTCACCATTTTGAAATACTTCTTGTAAGCCAAGGCAATGAGATAGCGAAGCGAGAACTCGCAATTCAATCTGCGAATAATCTAAAGAAAGAAGTTCCACATTAGGATCTTTAAAATAAAAGGCCTTGCGAATCAGTTTGCCCTCTTCATCTCGAACGGAGATATTTTGAAGATTAGGATCCGAACTGGAAAGGCGACCCGTCGCCGTCGTAGCTTGATTAAATTTAGCGTGAATTTTTCCATCTGCATGAACATGCTTTTTTAAGCCTTCGGTATAAGTTGACAATAGTTTAAAATATTTGCGATATTCTAAAATTTTTTCAACAATGGGATGAAGTGATTTGATATCTTTTAATGCTTCAAAAGAAGTTGACATTTTACGGTTGGCTTTTAAGCCGAGCTTATTGTAAAGAATGTCTCCGACTTGTTTAGGAGAAGAAAGATTAAATTCCTCACCCGCCATCTCATAGATCTCTTGAGCTAAAGTATCGGCTTTTTTATGATAAACTTTTCCGAATGAATCAAGTTTTTTAACATCGAGAGGAAAGCCCTCAATTTCCATCTCAGCGAGAGTGTCGACAAGAGGAATTTCCAGTTGACAATAAAGGGTTTCGGCTGATATTTTTTGAAGTTCTTGATGGACTCTTTTATATAAAAAATGAGAGAAATATGCTATTTTTGCGGTTTTTTGGGGATTGCCAGTGCTTAGCAATGACATTTGTTCTTCATCATCACCGAGATCGATGCCAAAAAGATTCATTACGATATCAGGATTATTCTTCAACGAACTATCCAAAAGATAAGCGGCAATTAATAAATCAAAGAAAAGACCATTAATTGCAATGTTAAATCGCGAGAGACTAACACGGATTGCTTTATAGTCATAGCAATATTTACGGATGCGAGGATTCTTTAAAATGTCGAGTGTGGTTTGATCTTTTAAAACATCCTCCATTTTCATATAAAAATGATGATCATCAATCTCAAGGCCGAGTCCTAAAATATCGCAATTAGTGTAATCGTCATTTTGATAATCAAGAGCGATACCAATTTCTTGGGGCAGAGGATTAACATCTAGCGAAGAAATAGTGTTCACTTCAATAGTAGCGGCTTCTTGATCAATCTTTTTCCACTTTTGTGAAACTTTGTTAATTAATTGTTTGAAACCATATTTTTGGCAGAAATTATTGAGGGAAGTAAAATCGTATCCGTGATAGAACAAATCGGAAATGGAAAAAGAAAGAGGGACATCGGTGCGAATGATGGCCATATCACGAGAGATGGTGCCGAGATTTTGATTAGCAATAATCGCATCGCCAATCTTGCCTTTAATTTGATGGGCATTTTTGATAATTTCATCAAAAGATCCATATTCGTGAATGAGTTTAACCGCTGTTTTTTCTCCAACTCCTGGTATGCCTGGCAGATTATCACTAGCGTCACCTCGCAAACCTTTATAATCAATGATTTGCCGTGGTTTAAAACCATAGGTTTCCTCCACTAGTTGGGGTGTCATTATTAAAACATCGGATAGACCTTTTCTTAAAATGTGAACGGTTGTCTTTTCACTGACCAATTGAAGGAAGTCGCGATCAGAAGTAAAAAGATGAACTTCGTAATCTTGCTGCTCCGCTAATTTTGCGACGGTTCCAGCGATATCATCGCCCTCAAAACCATCTTCTTCAAATTGAAAGATGCCAATCGCATGAAGAAATTCACGAGCGATAGGAAATTGTTTAACAAGATCTTCTGGGGCTGGTTTGCGATTAGTTTTATAAAACTGACATGTCTCATGACGGAAAGTGGGTTTTCCCGTATCAAAAGCGACAAAGATACTATCGCCTTCTTTGAGACTGGTGATGATTTTATTGAGCATATTAGAAAAAGCAAAAATGGCGTTCGTTGGAATTCCATCCTGATTTCTCATTACTTCAACGCCAGGATAAGCTGTTGCATAATAAGCTCGAAAAAGAAGAGAATTACCATCAATAATTGTTAATTTATTCATTTACTAAGCCTCCAATAATTCAATGTTTTTAGCGAGAAAATTTTTTTCTCCATCGCGGATTTCCACTCGTCCTTCAATGACGAGAATATTGTTTTTTTCAAGAAGAGAATTTTTATCTTCAAAAAGAGAAGGAAAAACAGTTATTTCTACATCACCTGATTGATCAAACATTTTAATGAACGCCATCGAAGAACCTTTTTTGGTTTTGATGACTTTCTTGGATTTGACGATGCCGACAATGGTAGCTGCTTCACGATTTTGAAGAAGATTAATGGGCGTGGCTTTTTTGGCACGGATAAGATCTTTTTTATATTCGAGAATATTATCGCTTAGCATAAGGCCGATAGTTTCATATTCTAAGTTGAGATTTTCGAGGGGGTCGTCATATTCTTTAATCATCTCAGGAGGGGTGATGGAAGAGATGCCAATTGATATCTGTCCTTTATCATCGCGGACTAATTCGGCGTATTGGAGAGCGGTTTTGATGGTGGCTCGCATCGAATTGCGGGAAGAATAAAGGGAATCAAGGGCTCCGGAATTGATGAGCCTAGTGATTTGCGTTTCGGTCATTTTGAAGCTA
>Ga0265294_10002981_pt1 | contig 21995 bp, 18 predicted proteins | sample MunlanPumphouse3_FD_192504 | JGI IMG/M metagenome (GOLD analysis project Ga0265294, IMG submission 192504) | Groundwater microbial communities from a municipal landfill in Southern Ontario, Canada - Pumphouse #3 | ecosystem: Environmental > Aquatic > Deep subsurface > Groundwater | place... | reverse complement strand
GACCGGAATTCTTGATCCTGTTATTATTGTTAAACCTTCGACAGGACAGGTTGACGATCTTATGGAAGAGATCAGGATCGTTACTGCAAGAAAAGAAAAGGTTTTAGTAACAACCCTTACCAAAAGGATGAGCGAAGATCTTACGAAATTTCTGAAGGAGAACGGGATCAAAGCCGAATATCTCCACAGCGAGATACTTTCGCTTGACAGAGTCAGGCTGATCCGCGAACTGAGACTGGGTAAATTCGATGTTCTTGTCGGCATCAACCTGCTTCGCGAGGGTCTTGACCTTCCTGAAGTCTCACTGATCGGAATTCTGGATGCAGACAGGGAAGGCTTTCTCCGGGATAGAAGGTCTCTGCTCCAGACTTCAGGAAGAGCCGCCAGAAATGTGAACGGCAGAGTGATATTTTACGCTGACCGCATGACCGATTCGATCAGGAACTGTATTGATGAAGTGAACAGGAGAAGGACAAAGCAGGAGGAATACAATAAGATCAACAATATAACCCCCAGAACCGTATTTAAGTCAGCGGAGCAGATAATGTATTCTACGGACCTTAACTACGATAAACAGCCCATGGTATCAGACAAAAAAGAGTTATATAACAGAGACGAAAAAGAGATCAGGAACGAGATAATCGACCTTGAATCACTCATGGAGGAAGCTGCGGAAAAACTTCAATTCGAAAAAGCCGCAGAATACAGGGACAGGATCGTACTTCTTGAGAAGATCGCGGCAAAACAGAAATCCTGAAACTGTCAGAATTTTATTTCTCTGAAACCCTCTTCCATGCCGAGAGGAAACTTCTCAAGTACCGTATATTGTGAGCCTGCAGAACTCAAAACGCTTTCGTAAATAATTATATCTTTGATATCAACTGCCTGAAGATAGATCTCTCTGTTCGCATTAACAAATTTCTTCAACTGATCGGACGATACCGAAGTTTTGAATCTTCCGACAGTAAGGTGAGGAGTGAATTTTCTGTAATCGATCTCAAAACCCATATCACCGAGAGAATTCTCAATGTCGTTCTTGATCTTTTCGAACTCGGGGCAGTTCCTTAGACCGAACCATAATATCTTCGGCCGGTAAAAATCCCTGAACACTCCAACACCCTTTAGAAGAGGCTTGAACTCGGCATGGGACTTTGCAATATTTTTAAGTTTCACTGATATCTCAGGTACCCTGTCCGCCGGAACATCGCCTAAAAACTTTAATGTAATATGCATATTCTCAGGTTCTGTCCATTTAATATCAGATTCATTTAGTGCGTCTTTCGCTGAACTGTAGAAATTCTGGGTTCTTTCAGTAAAATCAATTTTTACGCCTGTAAATATTCTTTTCTTCCCGGTCATCAGATCTCCTTTTTATCCCGTAGTGATTTTAACAATAAGTTCTTCAATAATCAAGTGAGAAATTTTATTTGATAATTCATTATGTTTGACTTAACTTCTTTCAAATTTTAACAGGTTGATGACATGTTCAGAAAGAAAATAAGGAAACTCAGCTTCATAAGATACTGCCGGATACTGAAATTTACGATGCAGAACGGCTTTAGTTCAAAGGGAGAGCTTAATCCTTTCTATGCCTCTCTGAAAGTAACCTCGCGCTGTCACTTTGCATGTAAATTCTGCGATATGAAACATTTTCAGACGCCGGACCTGCCTACGGAGGATCTGGTAAAGATACTTAAAAATCTGGGCAGGTCGTCCCTTTTCCTTTTATCTCTCGAAGGCGGCGAACCCCTGTTGAGAAATGATATTGAAGAAATACTCATCGAAGCCCATAAACAGCCTTTTTATCTTCTTTTTACAACGAGCCAGAAGAACATAATGGATTACCCTTGGGAAAAATATCAGAATTACATTGATTTCCTTCATATTTCGATCGACGAGGGTCATGATAATCTTTTCCTTTTTGACCGGCTGAAGGATCTCAGCAAATTTAACATGGTAATTTGTGTCCAGACCGTAGTTGCAAAGGAAGATCAGGACAAGCTTGAGGAAAAAGTTTCAAAATGCTACGATTCCGGCAGCAAGATACTTATTATGCCTGCTGTTCACCTTGACGATACGGAGGATCATTTTCCTGATTTCGACAGACTTGAAAGACAGATCAGAGAATTGAAAAAGTCTTATCCCGAAACGATCGTGACGCCAAATTCCTACTTCTCCGCAGTAAAAAAGAAATCCGGAGGCTGTAGTCCAAGTTCAATAATTATCGATGCAGACGGAAGCCTTTTTTACCCGTGCAGAACGCTCCGGGATAAAGCAATCAAACTTCAGGAAGACGATCTGATGGAGTATCTGAGAAGCACTGATGCCGAAGATAAAAGAAAAGTGATGAGAAACTGTAATAGACAATGCGGATGGTATCAGTATTTCGCAACTTCAAGATTTAGCGGGGTCTCAGATTTTTTTGACGCGACCGGACCTTACTTAAGGGAGTTCTTCATCGGAAGGAAGTTTGAAGAATAGTTATGCCGTTTCAGCCCGATATTTATGCATTTCGTTAATATTATATGTTTATTAGTAAAAATCAGCATTGCGAAATCGAGTGTTATGAACTATATTTAGCGTCATTGAAATAGATGATTAATAATAAATATGCAAGAGGTATTAAATGTCAAACCAGGAAGTGCAAACGATCATCGCGACCGATTGTGGATCCACCACGACAAAAGCCATTCTCATTGAGAAGGTCGGTAACGAATATCGTCAGCTGGTGAGAGGGGAAGCGCCAACAACGGTCGAAGCTCCTTTCGAAGATGTTACAAAAGGCGTTCTCAATGCTATAATGGAGCTTGAAGAACTTGCTACTGAATACTACAAGACCGATGCGGCGAAGAACTCAAAATTTTACAACAAACCCAGAAAGTTCGTTGAGAATGAACAGGTTCTGAGGAAAGACCCGTCAAAAGAAACAGGCGACGGATGTGATATCTATATATCGACTTCTTCGGCCGGCGGCGGACTCCAGATGATGGTATTCGGAGTCGTGAAAGGAATGACCGCCGAATCAGCACAGAGGGCTGCACTTGGAGCCGGCGCGATCGTGATGGACACTCTCGCGATAAACGACGGAAGGCTTCCTCACGAAAAGATAGAAAGAATAAGAGCTCTGAGACCGGATATGATCCTCATCGCCGGTGAAACGGACCAGGCAAAACCGAAACATGTCATCGGAATGGCCGAGCTTGTTAAATCGGCAAGACCTACCGCCAGACTCGGAATAGGGTATGCCCTTCCTGTTATTTATGCGGGGAATCAGAGGGCCCAGGAAGAGATAAAAAATATTCTTGAAAACGATACTGCTCTCAGCATAGTGCCCAACCTGAGGCCGACTCTGGAAAGAGAGAACCTCAGACCCGCATCCGATAAGATACACGATCTTTTCATGGAGCATGTTATGCAGCAGGCTCCGGGATATGACAAGCTGATGAAATGGACTGACGCTCCCATTATGCCTACACCAGGTGCCGTAGGTCTTATAATCAATAAGATCGCGGTCATGCAGAACAAGAATGTCGTGGGAGTTGATATCGGAGGAGCGACCACTGACGTGTTCTCTACTTTCAAACTCGAAGACAGGGACGGCAAAGTCCATCAGAAATTCAACAGGACAGTTTCCGCAAATCTCGGAATGTCGTATTCTGTTTCAAACGTGCTTCTTGAAGCAGGACTTGATAACATCATGAGATGGGTGCCTTTTGAAATGAACGAGCAGGAACTCAGGAACAGGATCGGCAACAAGATGATCAGACCGACGACCATTCCGCAATCGAAAGAAGATCTTGACATAGAACAAGCCATATCCCGCGAAGCTCTCAGGCTGTCATTCATTCAGCACAGGGCTTTCGCAGTAGGTCTGAAAGGGATCCAGCAGGAAAAAGGAATATCAGAAGCTTTCGCATCAGGCTCGACAAGCGATTCTATCGTCAATATGATGAAACTTGACCTTCTAGTTGGTTCCGGCGGAGTACTTTCTCACGCTCCTTTAAGAAGCCAGTCTGCACACATGCTGGTCGATTCTTTCCTTCCTGAAGGTATTACTGAACTCGCCGTTGACTCGATCTTCATGATGCCTCAGCTGGGCGTTCTTTCAGAAGTAAAAAGACCAGGCTGCGACCAGGCTGCAATGGAGGTATTCGACAAAGACTGCCTTATCCACCTTGCTATCAGCATCTGCCCTGTCGGTATAGCCAAAGAGGGTAAGAATGTTGTGAGGGTCAAAGCTGATCTTCCTGACGGTACAAAGCTGAACGAATGGATCACAGCGAACCAGCTTTTGAGATATGACCTTTCACACGATGATGAAGTAGAATTTGAGATCGAACCTGCATCAGGATTTGATGTTGGAGAAGGCAAAGGCAAAAAGATAATAAGAAAACTAAAAGGCGGAGTAGTCGGTCTTATTATTGATACAAGAGGAAGACCGTTCAACCTGGCTAAGGACACAAAAAACAGGGTCGAACTCCTGCAGAAATGGGATATTTCTAAAAACTATAAGCCGAAATCCCACAGGGACGGAGTTTAAATTAACGATAATGCAAAGGAGAATATAAAATGGCTCACGCATATACACCAGGTTTAAAAGTAGCCGCCAGAACAGTGATCGAAAAAACGAGAAAACTGCCTCTTCTGGGTCAGGTTCTGGTAAAAAAGGGCGACAAAATCCCCGCTCAGACGATAGTCGCAAAAACCGAACTTCCGGGAAAAGTTTACCCGATAAACGTTGCAGGCCAGCTTGGACTTGGCAAAGCTAATGAACTTATTGACTGCATGCTCAAGAAAGAGGGCGACGAGGTAAAAAGCGGAGAGATCGTTGCTCAGAGCAAAGGTTTTTTCGGTTTTTTTAAAAGCGATTACAAAGCCCCGATTGACGGTACTATAACGCAGATATCTCACATCACAGGGCAGGTAATTTTTAACGCCCCCGCCATTCCTGTAGAGATAGACGCTTATGTTGACGGTGAGGTCAAGGAAGAGATACCGAGCGAAGGCGTCGTAATGCGAACCGAAGGTGTTCACATCCAGGGGATCATCGGACTTGGAGGCGAGACCTGCGGAGAGATAAAGATGGTTGCAGACGTGCCTGATAAGATCGTTGATATAGGAATGATCACCGAGGAACTTAAAGGAAAAGTTATCGTATGCGGATCGAAGATAACAACTGAAGCGCTCGCTAAAGCCGGAAAAATTGGAGTTGCAGGCGTAATTACCGGAGGATTCGATTATCAGGATATAAAAGACATTCTCGGCAGTGATCTGGGTGTTGCGATAACAGGACATGAAGATATTGGCTATACTCTGATACTTACTGAAGGTTTCGGCACTATACCGATGGCCGACAGGACTTTCAAACTTCTTAAAAAATACGAAGGTTTCAAGGCATCAATAAACGGAGCTACACAGATCAGGGCTGGAGTAATGAGGCCTGAGATAATTATAGTTCACGATCATAAGACAGAAGATACTACTAACAAGAACTACGCACAGTCAGGTCTTGAAAGCGGAGATCAGATAAGGATCATAAGAGCGCCTTATTTCGGAAAACTGGGTAAAGTGATAAGCCTTCCTGTAGAACTCCATAAAGTTGAATCAGGTACATGGGTCAGGGTCATGATGGCCGAGATCGACGGAAAGGAAGTACTTGTTCCTAGGGCAAATGTTGAAGTAATAGAAAAATAAACTACCGGGGATGACCATGAAAAACTTGTTGCTGACACTACTGATCTTCTCTGCAATTTTGACAGCACAGCAGGTAAGGACAAAGAGAATGATCGATATACCTACCGCTTTTACGATGGATCAGGCTGAGCTTGAGATCGGAGGAAGGCTTTATGCCGTTGACGGGATGAGCGGAGAAGTTAACATAGGTATATTCAATAATTTTTTCATCGGAGTCAGCTATGGCGGTACAGATATAATAGGCAGAAATAAACCTGTCTGGAACGGTCATCCCGGAGTAAGGCTTCAGTACAGGATCATTCCGGAAGATTTTTACTACCCCAATGTTTCTGCCGGTTTCGACAGTCAGGGTTACGGTCAGTGGTACGATCCGAGATATGAGATCAAATCAAAAGGCTTTTTTCTTGTATTTAGTAAAAATTATTATGTCTCGGAAGGCGATCTGGGAACCCTCGGGATACATGCCGGAGCGAATTACTGCGTAAACGAAAAGCCTGTAGACGGCGATGACAATGTTAACTTCTTCGTCGGGTTCGATAAAAGTCTAATTAAGGATGTAACTTTGCTTGTCGAATATGATCTCGGACTTAACGATAACGCTGATGATTCTTTAAGACGGGAAAAAGGATATCTCAATCTCGGTATAAGGTGGTCTTTCGGTGATCAGCTTCATCTGGAATTAGACATGAAAGATATTCTCAAGAACGTCAAAGGCACAGATAATTTCAGCAGAGAACTGAGGATAATCTATAATTCCGCGTTTTTCACAAAATAATTTATTTTCGGAGATTTAACATCATGGATTTGAAAAAATACTATTCGAAACTCAATTCTAAAGCTTTAAAAAATTATGAGAAACAGGCTTCAGAGATTTCAGGATTAAGGTCTGACCTTAAGCAAAAAAGCTCAAAAGAAGCTGCTTTCCTTCTTCAAACGGCTGAATATTTGACAAAATGTTTTAAACTTGAAAAAGACCTTGATGAGAATTTCTTCGAAAGTAAAACGACCGCGCAGATCAAAACAATATTGAATCCTTTCTATTCAGAACTCAGGCCCAGGAATTATCAGAAGTCGTATATGAACCCGGACTATGCGGCCGATGTGTTCGGTTCGAAGACAGGAAAATATATTTACGCTCTTTATTATCATTTCATTCAATTTAAGAACTTCGCGTTCGAGCACAAAATATATCAAATGGAAAAATACAACAGAATGTTCCTTGAAATGTATGCTCATTTTTCATCGGGCAAGAAATTCTCAGAAAAATTTCTGAAAGAACTGGCCGTCAGTTATAACAGCTCAAATGATCCTGACGAGATATTTTATTCATACAAAGAAATGTTCGGAAGGGACTTCACTCATTACAGGGAGATCGTTCTGAATTCGTCTCCGAAAGATATTAAGTATCTTTACAGATACAACATAAACATTACCGATAATGAGATCAGAACTGTAGAATTTTTCAGACATTATTCAAAACAGAAACTTGATGCGCTGGCAAAGCAGATAGCAAAAGCTTATGCCCAGGGATTTATAAACAGCGACAAAGACCTCAGCCGTAAATCTTCTGTTCTTTTAAGGTTCAGCGCAGGTCAGGAAGAACTGATAAAAAGACTTATCTTTTTTTTGAACAAGAACTACGGGCTTGAATCAATTGTCGGGCCTCCTTCCACGACACCGGTAAATAAACAGATCAATCACGACCTTAAATTCATCAATGCGACCTATCTGAATAAAGAATTCGCCGACAAGAGGCTCGAAGCGACCGAGAATGCCATGAGCAGGATAAAGGACGATCTGGATGCATATTCCGGAATAATCCTAGTTGAAAGTTTCGGCGAAAAACCGTTCTCTCCCCAATCAAAGAAAACTGCATGGTCTTTAAGCCCGGAACAGCAGCTAGTTTTCCAGAACCTTGTAAGTAGAAATCAGCAGCTCAGGCAGAAATTCATACCGCGTACAGAAACAAGTTTCTGCATAATAGCTTTTCCTTCGCCCGAAATTGGAAAGGATTTCGAATCTATATTTGAAGACATCATGGAAGTCAACATGCTCGATTCGGGAAAATATGAGAAGATACAGAAGAATATAATTGACGCGATAGATAAAGCTGAAAGAGTTCATGTAAAAGGCAGGAACGGCAATCTGACGGATATAATAATAATGAATCAGAAACTGAAAAACCCTGCCAAGCATACAAATTACTGCAACTGCGGCGCCGATGTAAATATACCTGTCGGAGAAGTATTCACCAGCCCGAAACTCACCGGGACCAACGGCACGCTTCACATTAAGGAGACTTTCCTGAACGGTCTCAAATTCAAAGAGCTTAGGCTTGAATTTAAAGACGGATTCATATCAGATTACAGCTGTTCGAATTTCAAGAAAAAAGAAGACAATGAAAAATTCATTAAAGAAAATCTGATCTTCCCGCACAAAACTCTTCCAATAGGCGAATTCGCAATAGGCACCAACACTCTAGCTTATACTGTAGCAAAAAAATACGACATTCTTGAAGTACTTCCGGTTCTGATAATCGAAAAGATGGGTCCTCATTTTGCGATCGGAGACACCTGTTACTCACACGAAGAAGACAAAGCCGTTTTCAATCCTATAGACAATAAGCAGATAACCGCGAGAGATAACGAGATGTCCATTAACAGAAAAAAAGATCACTCAAAAGCTTATACCGGTGTTCACACAGACATTACTCTTCCATACGAGGATATTGATTTTATTTCAGGGATCGCTTCTGACGGAGAGAAGATCGATATTATCCGGAGCGGAAGGTTTATTGTAAAAGGGACTGAAGATCTCAATATTCCGCTGGACAAAGCGGGTATCTAACCTATAAATATACCCGAGAAAACTCTCGGATTGCCACCAAGATCCCTCGTGATACTTATATTCTCGAGGGATTTTCTAAATATCTCCGTTACCTCTTCTGACTGATCATAACCGATCTCGAGAAATAAGCATCCTCCGGGAATTAAAATATCCGGAAGCAGCTCATTTATTCTCCGGTAAAATGTCAGTCCGTCATTATTATCACTAAGCGCGTTAATCGGTTCGTATTCTCTTACCTGTCTGCTGAGAGTTTCCATAATGTCTTTTCTTATGTACGGCGGATTTGATACGACTAAGTCGAATTTCCGGTTTAATTTATCATTGAGTATATCGTGCTTTATAAACTCTATGTTTTTACTCACATTATTATTCTCTGCATTCACCAGAGCCGTTTTAAGAGCCGTTTCAGAAATGTCTGTTGCAGTGATCTTAACATTCCTGCAGTTATGCGCGATCGAGACAGCTATACATCCCGAACCTGTCCCGATTTCAAGCATGTTACAGCTTTTATCTCCAATATTCTCAGCAATTTTTCCGACCAGAATTTCAGTATCCGACCTTGGTATCAGAACTCTGGAAGAGATTTTGAATTTCAAACCGTAAAATTCTGTTTCCCCAAAAATATACTGCAGCGGCTCATGCGCCGATCTTCTTGACAGCATTTCCCTTATCTTAGCAAGCTGATCTTCATTAAGCTCTCTATCGAACTGAAGATAAATATCGAGTCTTTTTATACCTAAAGAATGAGAGATGATCAGCTCTGCACTGAGCCTGGGTTCCTCAACGCCCTTTTTTCTCAGATGTTCTGCAGTCAGATTTAATATATCTATCAGGGTTTTCAATTATTTCTTGTGCTTATTAACAATTAACTTCAAATTCTCAGTTATTTTTGAATGATCACAGGCGAATATAGTTCTCAAGCTTAAATAATACTTTTCATTCTCTATATAACCGAAAACAGGGATTTCAGATATTGTGCGCATTTCTTCTGAAAGTTTCGTTAGACTCAAATCATGTGGAACTATTGAAACTGCTGCACCTTCAAGTTTTTCCGTCGGCATAGCTCCTGATCCTGCCTGATCAAAAACATCTTCTACCTCGACCATCCAGTTAGCAGGAACGATCTTTCTGACCTTGCCGCATAGATCTTCAGCTTTTGTCCTTAAAAACACACGCTTTTCTGACAGCATTTTAAGCGTAATATGGCCGGAAGCTACCGGATCTGAAGTCATAAAATATTTTAAAGTCTCTTCCAAAAGGGCAAGCCTGATCTTGTCTGTTCTTAAAACCCTCATAAGCGGATTTTTTTTTACCTTTTCCACAAGGTCTTTTCTTCCTGCGATTATCCCGCATTGCGGGCCGCCCAGGACTTTATCTCCGCTGAATGAAAAAAGGTCTGCACCTTCATTTACAGCTTCAGAAACGGTCGGCTCATGAGGAAGACCGAATTTTGAAAGATCGCTGAAGACTCCTCCGCCCAGATCGTAATAAAGAGGAACAGCATTTATTTTTGCCATTTCCGCAAGTTCTTTAAGCCCGGTCTCCTCAGTAAAACCGTTGATCCTGTAATTTGACGTGTGTACTTTTAGTATGGCACCTGTCCTTTTATTTATCGCGCTTTCATAATCTGAAAGATTTGTTTTGTTTGTCGAACCGACCTCCACCATTTTTGCGCCAGACTTCCTGATAATATCGGGCATCCTGAACGAACCGCCTATTTCAACGAGCTCGCCTCTGGATATGATCGCTTCTTTTTTATCAGAAAGGGTATTTATACATATCATTACTGCAGCCGCATTGTTATTGACCACCGTGGCCGCTTCCGCTCCCGTTATTATCGAAACCAGCTCTGATATTTTGTCTTCCCTTCTCCCCCTCTTTCCGCTTTTTATATCGATCTCGAGAGAACAGTAACCGGACATAACTTCAACCGCCCGTTCAATTGCTTTCTCAGACAGCGGCGCTCTTCCAAGTCCTGTGTTCATGACTATTCCGGTGGCATTAACAACGCTTTTTGTGAAAGGTTCGAATGATTTCAAAATCTTTGAGGCTATATCAGCTGTAAAATTATCCGGAACTGACCGTAACGAACCTTTCAGGATTTTACTTCTGCAAATATCAAGATGCATTCGTATCAGCCTTACAAGTATCTCATCTTTGTATTTCTGCCTTAATTGTGAGAATTCGTTGCTTCCGAGAATTTTATCAACCTTCGGTATCGATTTCAAAAGGTTACCGGCGGTCATTATATCTGCCAGTTCTTGTTTCTTTTTTCAAGTATATACTCATCTCTTGTTTTACTCAAAAGCTCTCTGTGGCTTTTAGTATCGGTCTTAAGATCGTTAAGTACCTTTGTTATGCCTTCGAGATCGCTTGCAAAATAATCGAGATAATGATCTTCTATAAGTGAGTTTTCAAGAGTGTAAGCTATACTTAGAGCTTCTTCAAGGTTATATTTATCTTCTTCCGCTTTCTGAGTATTCGATTCAAGATTCCTGATCGCTACTTTTAATCCTCTCAAAGTTAAATGATAGTCTGTAAAATGTATAGAACCGTCATAGACATTATTAAGTATTGACTTCAGCCACTCGGAATGTTTCAGCTCTTCTCCGTAAAGATAAGTCCAGATTTTACATTCAGGAAATTTTTCGGAAAATACTGCGTACAGTCCGGCGATCGCCTCTTCATGTTTAGCCATGAGCTCAATCACTTCGATTTTTTCCACAAGATCAGACATAGCAGGCTCCTTAATTTAATAAAAATAAAGGAGGCTAGAAGCCTCCCTGAAATATAATCTTAATTCCGTTATTTAACCGGCTGGGTTCCCGTCTTATCGACTTTCATAAGCTTAGACTGGGCAGAAGCACCAGTACCGACATTAGCTCCTATTATGAATCCGCCGTCTTTTGCCTGAAGAACTTTTACTCCGACATCATCACCTGCTACTCCGAGGTTCTTTGACCATATTGTACCCATTTGGGAATCAAGTTTGAACAGCCATGTATTCTTGTCGGTGCCTGTTGAATATCCTGTAACAATATATCCGCCGTCTTTCGTCCTGTCGATCCCGTAAGCCTTATCGTTCTTACCTGTTTCTCCGAAAGTATATTCCCATAAAGCGCCGTCCTCATCTCCGCTTATCGTAAATTCAACTACCCAAGCATCGTTAAGCCTTGCTTTACTGTCTGTCTGGTTCGTTTCACCCGCCATAACAACTTCACCGCCTAAGCCGCCCTGGGAAAGAACAAAGCCATAACTTATCTCTTCTTCTGCTAAATCACCAATATGGTTGGCACCGATAAGCGAAATGTTCAGTACTGTTCCGTAAGGATCATCCTCGCCTGCCATATTGCCAAAATCTCCGGATCCCATTCTGCTCCATGTCATAGTGCTTACATATTCACCGAAATTGTTCAATTCGGCATAGAACATATCATTTTGACTTACGCCGTTATACAATCTCCAGTTGTTCGATCCTGTTACAAGATAATTCCCGTCTTCTTTCACTATAAGATCAGTTATCATCTGGTCACCCATTTTACAGACCCAAAGGAAATCGTCGAGTTTGTGCAGGGATATGTCCTGCCACATTTTCTGTCCGACATAGCCTACATTATATCCCCATATCTCGTTGCCGTTGCTGTAAACTTTGAGCATTCTGACATCATAACCGGTTTCCCATGTAACACCCGGGAACAACATATCATCAATTAAACCCGTTCCCCATATATTATATGTGTAACCTCCGATTATATAACCATCATCTACCGATTTTTTAATGACCGTAGCTCCATCATCAACACCGGGATAACCATATGTCTTGTTCCAGATCAAAGATCCGTCAGTCTGGTTGATCTTTCTTATCCATGTGTCCTGATCGGCACCGTTATTTCTCCATCCTGCAAGAACGTAGCCTTTATCGTATTCAGTATCTTCACATACACTGTTCGCTATTCCTGTCGCTGCAGGTATGTCCGTAGACCACTGAACAGCACCCTCTTTCTCGTATTTTATTACTTTTGTTCCTGCTGTTCCGGAAGATACTGCAAGGTAGCCTCCGTCATAAGTCTCGATCAGTGATTTAAGTTCGTAGCCTGCCGTTCCAAGTGCAGTTGTAAAAGTGGGGATGTACTCGACCAATGAAAAGATTATCGTTTCTGATTTTACTTTTCCGTCTTTCGTTGTCAGTTCTATTTTCAGCGAGTAATCTCCTGCTGCATAATCTTCAGTGCCGAATTCGAAAGTCTTTATCTCGTCAACTGTGTTTGAGCTGTAGATCGGAGTCGTCGATTTGCCTATAAAAGCTTGCAGAGTCTCGAAAAGAGTAAGGTTACCATCCATTGTTACCTGAACAGTAACGATATCGCCGATCCTGAACTGTGTTTCATTAGCAGGTTGGTTAATTATTATTCCCAATTCTGCTTCTTCAGTTGTAGGCGTCAAGGGACTTACCGGGCTGTCGGATGACGACCCGCCGCATCCTGTAGTGAGTACAAGCATAAGTCCTGTTAGTGACAAGCACAGAAACATAAACAGCTTCTTCATTTAATCCTCCATAATATTATTTTAATCAATATCTCTCAACGGTTCTCATACCCCTTGTTTTAACGGGTTTTAAATAATTTGCATTAATTTTCGTATAAAAGCAAACATTTTTTTATTTTTTAATAGACACATTATTTACTGTTACTCCGCAAAGAGAAATCAAATTTTCTGTCTTCCGCAGTTTTGAATATGTATTCTAAGCTCTGATCGAAAATTATTGATGCTTTTATATTATCATGCATTACAATGATCGAATTACTTGTCAGATAAGAATCTGTAAGCCTTCTGACTGTCGAGAAATCACCTGTGTGGTCGCCTGAGAGGATAGTCCAGAGCATAATCTTCATCCCGTTATCTGAAGCCGACTTGACCGTATTTATGTTAAACCACCCATAAGGTGGCCTGAACAGCACAGGGTATTTGCCTGCCTGGTCATTAATGACCTTGTTCGTCCGCAGTATTTCCATAGAACTGTTTCTCTGATTTTTGAAAATCATTCTTTTATGGTGATATCCGTGATTCTGAACAGAATGCCCTGCTTTAATTATACTGTTGAATTCATCCGGATACTTTTCAATATTTTTTCCTGTGCAGAAAAAAACAGCTTTCAGACCTAACCTCTCCAGGCTTTCGAGGATTATTCCTGTATTTTTCGAGGGTCCGTCATCGATCGTAATAAGTATCTCGTTCTCGTCATTATCCCAAATAATTCCCGGAAACAGTTTTTTGATGATCTTTGGCGGTTTATAAAATAAGTCCATTATTCTTCAAGTTCCGGAAATTTAACGGACTTAGCCATCAGATCAAGCTGTATAAGGAACGGGTATTTCTTTTTTGAAGGTGCAAAAACAGCTCCGTCGATCATGTAAAAGGTCCCGCCTTTTATAAAAGCGTAAGTAAAAAAAGGACCTCCTCCTTCGATGTATTCCCATATTCCCTGAACTTTGAATCCGTCTTGAACAAAAGTCGAATCCGGTTTAAAACTGATGATCTCAGGGTTTACCTTCACGCTGTCCCCGAACTCTCTGCCTATTCTGTCCCTGGCCTGTATAACATTCTCCTGGAAAGACATCCCTGAATCATACTTAGTTCTCAGAACTGTAAGCCACCTGTCCGGGTTGAAACGCCTGTATCTTATGAATCTGTCGTTCTTTTTACCTTCATTTATTATGACAAAATCATGCGGCACGAATATTTCGAAATTATAATCCCTTTTCGTGATATCCTGAGCATTTTTATTATTGTATTTTGTGTCGAACAGTCTTTTCTTAACACCCGAGATCATTCTTCCGTTAAAAATCTCAAAGACCTTTTCGGTGAAAGTTTCAAGATATCCCCCCAAGTGGATGTTTTTTGAATCCATCAGAAATAATACTGCCTGTCCTCTTGACCAGATATCTTCCTTTACGGCATAATAGTAATCACCGTTCCTGACACCGCTTATTATATTTTCGGAGAGCATTTTCTTTACAAATTGAGCTTCCGCAGTTTCTGTATCGACATTAACGAGAAGGATCAGGAACCTGTACTTGTTCGAACCCTGATAAAATTCATCCAGATCTATCCTTCTTATATTGAACCTGTTCTCCTCCATTGGTGTAAAGATCGGGTCGTTATATATCTTCTCAAGCTGAGGTTTATGCATATCGAAAGTTTCCTGATCCGAAAGAACAAGTATCAAATCGTCGGGACCGATAGCCGGGCGCTTCAAATTTGTACATGAGGTAATTACCAGCAGTGCTGCTAAAATCAATAATCCTAAAAAACTATTTTTTGTCGGCAATGTTCACTCCAATTTTTAAAAGTTCATCCCTTATCCTGTCTGCTTCCGCCCAGTTCTTTTCAGTTCTGAATTTATTTCTCTGCTCAACAAGATCGTTTATTACTTTCTGAACATCCTCAGAAAATTCTTTTTCTTTCTTCTCAACAAAGTTGAAAACCATAAATATTTCATCTATACTTTTTAAAAACGCCAGAGCTTCTCCTCTTCCCTTCTCTGACATTTCTCCAGAGTCCGCTTTCTTCCTTACAGTTTTCACGAAACCGAAAAGAGAGGCAAGAGCCATACTGATGTTCAGATCATCGTCCATTCCGTCTTCGAACTGTTTTCTTGTTGTGTCGACGATCGCTGAAATCCCGTCTTCGATATTTTTTACTTCAGCCTTTAATACTGCCTGAATAAAATCATTGAATTTGTCGATCGTTTTTTGTGATTCTGTCAGCTGCTCCTCCGTAAAATTGAGCTTAGACCTGTAATGCGCAGAAAGAAATATGAACCTGATAGCTTCAGGCGTAAAACCTTTATTGACAATATCTTTGACCGTAAAGAAATTGCCCAGCGATTTACTCATTTTTTCACTATTGACCACTACCCTGCTCTTGTGCATCCAGTAATTTACAAATTTCTTTCCGTTCGCGGTCTCGGACTGCGCGATCTCGCTTTCGTGGTGAGGGAACTTATTGTCCTCACCTCCTGTATGGAAATCCAGGGTTTCACCGAGGTATTTTTTACTCATCGCGCTGCACTCAAGGTGCCAGCCCGGAAAGCCCGTTCCCCATGGAGAGTCCCATTTCATGATGTGCGCCTCGTTCTTTCCGACGAGCTTTTTCCAGACGGCGAAATCGAAAGCGGAACGCTTGTCCTCATTCACTTCCACCCTTGCTCCGGCCTGAAGCGCATCGAGAGTGTTACCTGAAAGATTACCGTATTTCGGGAACTTCGATATATCGAAATAGATACCGTCCGATGTTTCATAAACCACACCTTTAGCCTCGAGGACTTTCACCATTTCGATCATTTCCTGAATATGCTCGGTAGCCCTGGGATATTTGAATGCAGGCAGTATTTTTAAAGTCCTCATATCTTTCATGAACAGGTCTTCGTAATATCTCGCGATCTCCCAGACAGTCTTGTTCTCCCGCTTTGAAGCAGCCTCCATCTTATCCTCACCCGAATCTGAAAGCTCATTGTCATCAGTCAGATGCCCGACATCGGTGATATTCATTATCCATTTGACCTGAAAGCCTTTATAATTCAGATATCTGACGAGAAGATCGGCCATAAGAAAAGCCGAAAAATTGCCTACATGCGCATTACTGTAAACGGTGGGTCCGCAAGTGTAGATCCTTACTTTACCCTCTTCAACAGGTTTGAATTCCTCTTTTTTCTTCGTCATACTGTTATAAATCCGGAGCATTTGTTACCTCAAATAATTCTACTTTGTTCGATAAGCAGAAAAATAAATAAAATTTGGATAATTTGCAACGAGTTAGTATATTTATTTTGATCAAACCCCGGAGGTGCTGATGAAACTCTGCAGAGAATGCGGTAACGAAGTTTCAGAATCCGCGCAGATATGCCCTAATTGCGGGGCTCCCAAGCCTTCAAAGTCAGACTGGGACGGATTCGGGTGGGAATACAAAAGCAAGTTTGCAGTATTCGGGTTACCGCTTGTACATATTTCGTTCAAATACCGCAGGAACAGAACCCCGGTAGTAGCTAAAGGAATTATCTCAATTGGACAGTTCGGGATCGGGGTAGTGAACATTTCCCAGATCGGGATCGGTTTCTTCAGCCTCGGACAGCTTACTATTGCTTACTATGCTCTTGCGCAGATCGCTTTCGCAAACTCACTTGTGGCTCAGATCGGAATATACATTGAATCCGGATACGGTCAGGCTGTCTGGAAACTTTCTGAACTTTTTGCAAAATTTTAGGATATTATATGTACACTCAATTTACAGAATCCGTTATTGAGATCGTCAAAAGCATTCCGAGAGGAAAAGTTCAGACTTACGGTGGAATATCGAAGCTGGCCGGTCATCCCAACGGCGCAAGACAGGTCGTTAGAATTCTTTCTTCAATGTCCGAAAAACACAAATTGGTTTGGCATCGTGTCATTAATTCCAAAGGTGAACTTCCGAGACTTAATCCAAATATGTTCCGTGAGCAGAAAGATATGCTTGAGAAAGAAAAAGTTGTAGTCAGCGAGGACGGTAAAGTCGACCTGAAGAAATTTCTCTGGTGCGGAGATTGATCCTACCTTATATTCATTAGAACTATTGCAGCAACTATCATAAATATCGCAAAGGTATTTTTACGGCTAAGTTTTTCTTTGAAGATCAGCAGCCCTGCAACATTTATAAGAAGAATAGTACCGGAGCTGTAGATCGGAAAGGCGACCGACGCTTTGTAATATCTGAACGACTCGATCAGGAAAAAAGATGCGAACATATTGGGAACACCTACGATAAGTCCGGTCACGATGTCGGTTTTTGTTATCTTTTTTCCTTTTTTCCAGGATGAGTAAGTGAAGTAAACGCTGATCCAGAAAGCCGTAAAAAAAATGACGAAAAGGTAAAGCGGCTTATATCCCGAGGCAAAATACTTCTCGAACAGTTTTGTTGTGAATTCGGCGGATCCTGCTATGAAAAAAAGCAGAATTATTGTTGCGTTGAAGTTTCTAAAAGACTTGATCTCTCTGGGATCGATGTTTATGATAACTATAGCCATGATCGACAGAACAACGCCTGCAGTTTGAAATGATGAAGGTATTTCTTTCCACAGAATCATCGATAGAACCACCGGAAGTATTATCCCGATCTTTGAGACAGCGCCTGTAATTCCGACGCCGTTCTCTTTTATGCTTCTCTGAATAAAAATAAATCCGAGAAAGTATAGAAGTCCCGCAAATACGCCCAAACCCACAACTGCGTTGAGGTTGCTTTCTCTCTGTATCTCACCGATCCCGAAATTCATCAAAAGACTTATCGTAAAGGCAGCCACATAATTAGCCGAAGTGACAGCATACCTGTTCAGCTTCCGGTTCTCGCTGAACTTAAGAATTACCGCGATTGAAGCGCTCGAAATTATTGCCAGAAAAAGATATATCATAAATCCCCGCAAAATTTCCAAGAATTATATTGTATAAATGATAAATAATCAATATATTCCGACCCTAATTTAATTTACACATGCAGGAACATGAAAAAGTTAAGAAATATCGCAATTATAGCCCACGTCGACCACGGGAAAACCACCCTCATTGACGCAGCGCTGAAGCAGACAGGTTTTTTCAGGGAAAACCAGAAGATCGAAGAAAGAATAATGGATTCGAACGACATTGAAAAAGAAAGAGGGATCACGATCTTTTCTAAAAATGCAGCAATTCATTACAAAGATCATAAGATAAATATCGTTGACACTCCAGGTCATGCTGATTTCGGCGGAGAGGTACAGCGAATAATGATGATGGTCGATTCTGTACTTCTTCTCGTGGACGCTTTCGAAGGTCCGATGCCGCAAACTAAGTACGTGCTGAAGAATGCTCTCCAGCTGGGCCTGAAACCCATCGTGGTCATAAACAAAATCGACAGACCGAACTGTACCCCGCATGAAGTCCTTGACAAAGTATTCGACCTTTTTGTTGAGCTTAACGCGACGGACGAACAGCTCGATTTTCCGGTAATATATGCTTCGGCGAAGAAAGGGATCGCTAAGCACAACCTTGATGATGAGAACGATAACCTGATCCCGTTGCTTGACACAATTATTAAAAGTGTAAAAGAACCTGACGGGAAAGAAGACGGACCCTTTCAGTTTCTGGTTTCAGCTATTGAGTATGATAATTATCTGGGAAAGATCGGAACAGGAAAGATCCACAGAGGAAAAGCTAAAATGGGCGACGAGGTAGTGCTTCTAAAAAGGGACGGACAGCGTGTTCTCTACAGGATCGCAAGACTTTTCGTGTATGAAGGACTTAAAAAGGTCGAAACAAAAACAGCTTCTGCCGGAGATATAATCTCAATTTCGGGTCTCGCACAGATCGATGTTGGAGAGACTGTTACTGACAAAGATCACCAGGAACCGCTTCCGCTGATAAATGTTGACGAACCTACTCTGGCTATGAGATTTCTTGTGAACGATTCACCTTTTGCCGGGCTTGAAGGCAAATGGGTCACTTCGAGAAATATATGGGACAGGCTTGAACGCGAACTTCAGACGAATATCAGCATCAAGATCGAAAAAACAGACCTTCCCGACCAGTTCATTGTGAAAGGCAGAGGAGAACTTCAGCTTGGAATACTTATCGAGAACATGAGAAGAGAAGGTTATGAATTCGCTGTATCAAAACCGAAAGTGATATACAGAGAGCTGGAGGGAAAAGTTACCGAACCTATCGAGCTTGCGATGATAGATGTAGCAGATGAATATACGGGCGTAGTTATCGAAAAGCTGGGCATCAGAAAAGGCGAACTTCTTAATCTCGTTCAGGGTGGTGACGGCTATACAAGACTTGAGTTCAAAGTACCCGCGAGAGGTCTTGTCGGTTTCTCAAATGAATTTATGACCGAGACCAGAGGAACAGGCATACTTAACCACTCTTTCTACGAATACGAATTTTATAAAGGCGATATCCCGAAAAGGACCAGGGGCGTTCTTGTATCACTTGAACAGGGTACTGCTGTCGCTTACTCTCTGTGGAACCTGCAGGACAGAGGAGAAATGTTCATAACTCCCGGGAAAGAGGTTTATACAGGGATGATAGTGGGAGAGCACTCAAGAGAAGACGATCTCGATGTTAATGTGATAAAAAACAAAAAAATGTCCAATGTGAGAGCATCCGGCGCTGATGATGCCATAAAACTCTCTCCACCCAGAATAATGTCGCTTGAGCAGGCAATGGAATATATTGAAGACGATGAGCTGATCGAAATTACACCCGAGAATATAAGACTGAGAAAAAAATATCTCGACATTAATGAAAGAAAAAGACACAACAGAATGAAAAACAAAGGAAATGATGAAAGAATTTAGGGAAGCCGGACTGCGTGAAGAGATAATCGACGCCATCTCGGAAATGGGCTTTGTGAAGCCGACGCCGATCCAGGACAAAACGATATCGCACCTTCTCGCTTCGGACAGAGACCTGATCGGACTGGCGCAGACAGGAACAGGCAAAACGGCGGCTTTCGGGCTCCCGATAATCCAGAGGATCGATCCAAAAAGCAGAGATACTCAAGCGCTCGTATTATGCCCGACAAGAGAGCTTTGTATGCAGATCACAAAAGATTTTAACAGCTATTCAAAATACCTGCCTAAAATATCTGTTGCCGCTGTTTACGGCGGTGCGAGCATAGATAACCAGATACGCGCTCTTAAAAAAGGAGTTCACATAGTAGTCGGAACACCGGGAAGGGTACTTGATCTTATAAACAGGCATTGCCTGATGATCGACGCTATCTCATTTTTGGTTCTTGACGAGGCTGATGAGATGCTTAACATGGGCTTTAAGGAAGATCTCGATACTATACTTTCGTCCGCTAAATCCGAAAGACAGACAATGCTTTTTTCTGCCACAATGCCCAGGGAGATAGCGCAAATCGCAAAGAACTATATGAATGATCCCGAAGAGATCTCGGCCGGGCAGAAAAATGCGGGAGCCGAAAATGTCCAGCATCACTATTATCTTGTCCATGCAAGAGACAGATATCTGGCCCTTAAAAGAATAGCCGATGTAAATCCTGACATCTACGGGATCATTTTCTGCAGAACCAGAGAGGAGACCCAGGAGGTCGCTGACAAACTGATCGCCGACGGCTACAATGCGGATGCGCTTCACGGCAATCTTTCTCAAGCCCAAAGGGATCTTGTAATGAACCGTTTCAGAACAGGTCACCTTCAGCTTCTTGTCGCGACCGATGTCGCAGCAAGGGGAATAGATGTGAACAATCTGAGCCACATAATAAACTACAACCTGCCTGACGATCCTGACATTTACCTCCACAGAAGCGGAAGGACGGGAAGAGCGGGAAGAAGCGGAATATCGATATCTGTCGTTCACATGAAGGAAAAATCAAAGCTGAGAATGATCGAACAGAGATCAAAGATCAGGTTCGAGCAGAAAAAAGTCCCCGGCGGAATAAATATCTGCGAAATGCAGCTTTTCAATCTTGTCGACAGAGTGGTCAACGTCGAAGTGAATAAAGTCCAGATAGAAAGATTCCTGCCGTATATATATGATAAGCTCGGTGACATAGATAGAGACACTCTTATCCAGAAATTCATTTCACTTGAATTCAACCGTTTTCTTGAATACTATAAAGACGCGCCTGACCTTAACCAGAATGCTCAGACTGCCGGTAAAAGCACGGAAAGAGAAAAAGGAAGAGGCGGAAGCGGAAGAGAAAGTTTCATACCTGCCAGATCAGGCAAGCAGGGCAGTTTCTCAAGATTCTTCATTAATGCAGGATCCAGGGACGGCCTCGACAAACCTGCCATGATAAAACTGATCGCTACTCACCTGAGAAACAGGGATATTGAGATCGGAAAAGTTGACCTTTTAAAGAATTTCTCATTTTTTGAGATAGAGAGCAGTCATGACAGGGAAACTTTAAAAGCATTCTCGGATGCGGAATTTAAAGGAAGACCACTTAATGTTGAGCTTACCGATAAAAAGCCGTTTGAGAAACCGCCTGAAAAAAAGAAATTCAAGAGAAAATAATAGAAAAAAAAATGCCGCCCGAAAGCGGCATTTTTTTATTACTGACATTAGAAATCGTATTTTAGAGCAAGGCTGTAAGCAAAAACATCCATCTGGTGGAATCCGGGCATATTCTCTTCGGTCTGTGTGACATTCCTGTCGTTGCCGAAAAGGTATTCCATACCAAGATCAACATTGAAATTATTGATTTTGTAGCTTCCGCCGAATGTGTAAGCGTGATTAGTTGAAGACGGGAAAAGAATGTTCAATGTCTTATCCGGAGCCGGTGCGGGGTCGTAGTAATATCCCGTTCTTGCTGTCAGCTGATCGTTTATATCGAACTGAAGGCCGAACCTGAACTGAACAGCGTCCTCCCATGTAAGATGCATTTCGTTCTCTTTGTCAATAAAAACTCCCGGAGCGATT
>Ga0265294_10002980_pt1 | contig 22000 bp, 18 predicted proteins | sample MunlanPumphouse3_FD_192504 | JGI IMG/M metagenome (GOLD analysis project Ga0265294, IMG submission 192504) | Groundwater microbial communities from a municipal landfill in Southern Ontario, Canada - Pumphouse #3 | ecosystem: Environmental > Aquatic > Deep subsurface > Groundwater | place... | reverse complement strand
CAAGGACAAAGTACAAATATTTTTATGAGTTTAGATAAAGCAAGTGGAAAATATCTGCATGAAATTTATACTTTAGCTTGGAAACTAGGTCTTAAATCAACTTATTATTTAAGAAGTCAAAGTCCTGAAGCAAAAAATGATGTAGAAGATAGAAGTATGGAGTGCGCTGGTTGTCAATAAAGACACCATTTACATTTTTTTAAAGGAAAATAGATGGAAAGAAAAATTATATATAACCCAAATTCAAAAGAATCGTTAAACGAAAGAAGAGTTTTTGGTGGAAATAGTGATGGAATGATTAACTTCACTAAAATGAAATATCAATGGGCATTAAATCTTTGGGATACTATGGAAGCAAATACTTGGTTTCCAAGAGAAGTTCAAATGACACAAGATGCAAAAGATTATAAGTATCTAACACCAGCTGAAAAAAGAATGTACGATTTGGTTTTAAGCCAACTTATTTTTATGGATAGTTTACAAACAAATAACCTAATGGATAATATAAATCCATATATAACAGCACCTGAAATAAATGCTTGTTTATCTAGACAATCTTATGAAGAGGCAAATCATAGTAAATCTTATGCTGTTATGGTTGAATCAATCTCTGATAACACAGATTTAATCTATGATATGTGGAAAACAGATGCAAAATTAAAAGAGAAAAATACTTATATTGCAGAAGTTTATAAAAACTTATCTCAAGGTGAATTAACAGATGAAAAACTTCTTTTAGCACTATTTGCTAATCAAATTCTTGAAGGTTTATATTTTTATGCAGGATTTGCAGCTATTTATGCACTTGGAAAAAGTGGTAAGATGCTTGGAAGTTCTCAAATGATTAGATTTATTCAAAGAGATGAAGTTACGCATCTATTACTATTTCAAAATATGATAAATAGTGTAAGAAAGGAAAGACCTGATCTATTTACAACTGAGCTAGAGCAAAAAGTTAGAGCAATGTTTAGAAAAGCTGTTGAACTTGAATCTTCTTGGGGTGGGTATATTACTCAAGGGCAAATTTTAGGTTTTACAGATGCAATAATCACACAATATATTCAATATTTAGCAGATAGAAGACTTGAAGCTGTTGGATATAAAGCAGAATACAGTGTAAAACACCCTATTCCTTGGGTTGATGGTTATGCTTCATTTAATGATCAAAGAACAAATTTCTTTGAAGGAAATGTTGTAAACTATTCAAAAGGAAGCATTGATTTTGATGATTTTTAATTAAATATGTCAAATTTTAGAAAAATATATTTATTGGTTATATTTACAATTTTATTAAACTTTATAGCTATTTATAGTTTTGATTATAAAGAGTTTTTTAGTGATAAAAATGAATTTAAAATCAGTGATGTAGATGATTTTAGTAATATTTTTTTTGGAAAAAAATATCTCTATTCTGACTATACAATTTTAAAACAAAATAATCTTCTTGTACTGAGTGGAACATTTAGTACAAATGCCGTTTTAGAAGAGTTTAAAACGGCTCTTAAAATAAATTTAGATGAAAATATTACTATTGATAAAAGTAGAAAAATAGATTTTGAAACTGCAAATAGAGTTTATAAGATAATAGATTTCTTAAAAGAGTATATGGAAAATGGTTCAAAAATAGTAGTAAAGAATAATAATATAATTTTTGAAGGTGCAGTTAAATATAAAAGATACGCAAGATTAGTTCAAATTTTAGAAAATGAGTTTGAAAGTGATACTTTTTTTGTAGATATTGATACTTTAGAGTTTAATTAAAGATTTAAATACCATTTTAATTTAAAATAATATAGAATATTACCAATTTATTAAAATAAACACAGGGGATATTTTATGATAGAAGTTTATGAATATATAGTTTCAAAACCATTTCTTGTTTTGTTAATAGGAATTTTAATTGGATATTTCATTTCAAGGGGACAAAAAGAGAGATTTAAGCCTATCTCTAACTCTTCAAGTACACAAGAAATAGAAGAAAAAAGAGTTAAAATAAATCCAATTTTTAACAAAAATGCCTCTCTTGATGCAAAACCAATGGTTCTTAGTGCTTCAGCAAAAAAAGATAGTTTTATTAAAATTAAAGGTATTAATGAAGATTTAGAAAAGAGGCTTTATGATTTGGGTATTTATCAATATGATCAGATTGCTACTTGGACAAGTAAAAACTGTGATTGGGTTGAGAGTTTTTTACAACTTCCAGGATATATTAGATCAAATCAGTGGGTAGAGCAAGCAAAAATTCTAAAAACAGGAAGAGAAACAAGCTATAGCCAAAAGCTTTTAGATGAAGAAAATGAAGATAATATCGATTTAACTACAAAATAGTAAATTAAAAAATCTTCTTAAAAAATATCACACTTCATCACTCTTTTAAAATATAATATTAAAAAATCATTATTTAGGTGAATAAAAAGTGTATTTAAAAAAGCTTATCTTATTTTTCTCTTTCACAATAAGCTCATTTTCACAAGAGTTAGAAAATTTATTAGATAATTTAAATAACTACACAGATAAAACTAATTTAAATATAGATTATAAACCAACTGCTATGACTGTTTTATATGCTTCTGATTTAGAATCTTTTGGAATAAATACATTAGGTGAGGCTTTAGATTTTATTCCAGGTATTCAAACATACTCAGGAACTGCATTTGCTCCTTTTATATCAGTTCGTGGACAATCTCAACCTTTAAACTCTGTATATGAAAAAGTTGGATTTTTTATCGATGGTATTAATATTGGCGCAAATAATTTTGAAAATTTTCCTATTAGTTTAATAGATAGAATAGAGATATCAAAAGGTTCAACATTTGGATTAAACAATCCATATAGTTTTGTTGCAAGTATAAACATAATCACTAAAAGTTCTATCAAAAACTCAAATAATATTAGCTTTCAAACAGGAAGCTTTGATAAAAGATTTACATCTTTATCTTTAAGTGAAAAATTGGGCTCATTTGAAATGGGATTAGGTTTTTACTATTTAAAAGATAATAAAAAAGTAGATGCACCAAGTGCAACTTTGACTAGTGAAGCTTTTGGAACTTCTTTTGATAGAAAAAAAGAGTCTTTAGAGGGTAAAGAGGATGTTGGATTTTTATTGTCATTTAAAAATGATAATTTTGAGTTTTCAAATAGATATATAAAAAGTGATAGACAAAATAACTATGGTATGTTTAATTTACTAGATTTTAATGATGATGGATATTCAAAGTATGAAACTATTACAAGTGAATTAAAATATGTACAAGATATTTCACAAAATAATATTCTTGAATCAAAAATAGGTTTTTTACAAAATAATTATCAATTTAATACATATTTCTATAAACTCGAACCAAATAATCTAGGTTTATATAATCCACATTTTAATTTAGATTTTGCACAAAGAGATAAATATCTATCTTTTTTAATAAAAAATAGTACTTTTAATAATCATGAGATTGATTTTGGAGTACATCTTTCAAGAAAATCAACTGTAAAAAATGATTTTTATACAAATGTTGATGAAGATTATAAGATTGGAAGTTTAATTGGAAGCTCATATATTCCAAATACACCTCATCTTACAAAATTAAGTGGTAAAGATGGAAATATTTCAGATATAGAAGATAAAACAAATATCTCTTATTATTTTAATGATACTTACTCTTATAGTGAAAATCTAAGCTTCTCTTTTTTGGCAAAACTTGATGATTTTAAAGAGTTTGATAGTGCTAAAAGTTTTAAACTAGGAACAGTTTATTCAAATGACAGTAAAAATATATATAAATTTATTCTATCAAAATCTAGTAAAACACCATCTTCTATGGAAGATTCAATGGTTGGGCATCTAAGAGTTTATGGTAATAAAGATTTAAAAAATGAAGAGATAGAAAGTGCTGAATTAATATATATTTACAGTGATAACAAAGATAAACTTAAATTAAATCTATTTTATTCTATATATAAAAATGGTATTGATTCAATAGAGTTTGATACAAATAAATACACATATATTAATAAAAATGATGATGAGAAGAATTATGGTTTAGAGTTAGAGTATTCAAAACTATTTGAAAATCGTTCAAAACTATTTTTAAATAGTAGCTATAATATTTTTGAATATAAAAATAGTTATTATAATTTTGATATTAATACACCTGTTGTCTCTAAACTTACAACTACTTTAGGATTTATTTATCCTATAAGCTCAAGATTTACAATAAGTCCACTTTTAAGATATTATGGAGATAAAAATCTATTAAATGGAACAGAGATTGATGATGTTTTATTAACAGATTTAACTCTATCATATAGGTTCTCAAAAGATTCTAAACTATCGTTTGGAGCTAAAAATCTATTTGACCAAAACTACTATTACTACGGAAGTAAAACTAAAGATGAGAAGATGCTAAGAGAAGGAAGAACTTGGTTTACAAGTTTTAGTTATGATTTTTAAAAAAATATTTTTCATAATATTCTTACAATTTTCACTCTTTGCAAATAGTGTATATAATCTAAATTTTTTAGATTTTCAAGCAAAAGTATTTCCAAAAATTATATTACTAGACAATAATTTTGAAAATAAGCTATTAGAAAATAGTGTAGTTCTTACAATTTTATATGAAGAGATAGATTACAGCGCAGTAGAAATTTTAAAAGATAAAATAGAAAAAGAGTACAAATCTTTAAAAGATTATAATCTTAAAGTAAATAGTTTAAAATATAGTGAATTTAATACAAATAAATTAAGTACAGCATATATTTTATTATTAGGAAAAGATAAAAAAATATTAGAAATATCTAAAATTTTATCTTCTAATAGTAGGCTTACTTTTGCTTATGATAATAGCTATTTGGATTTAGGAGTTATTTTTGGACTATCCATAACTTCAAAAGTAGATATACTTTTAAATATTGAAGCTTTAAAAAATAGTAAAATCGAACTTCAAAACTCTATATTTAGTGTGGTAAAAATAAGATGAGAAATTTAAGTATTGTAACTCAAATAGCTATTATCAATATTTTTGTTTTTACTATTTTTATATCAATATTTATATATAAAAATTACGCTATTGTATCAAACCAGTTCGTTTTACTTCAAAATGAAAAGATAGATTCTATTATAAAAACTATAGCTCCAGTAATCTCTATAAATTTAACTCTAGGTTTAGAAAACAATATAAAAGAGATTGTAAATGATAGTATCAAACTACATAAAGAGTTAGTTGGAATTGAGGTAACAAATAGCAAAAATGAAATTGTATATAAAAATATAAATAGTGATATAAAAGATTTAAAAATTTATCATACTATTTTGGAAGATACTATTTTAAAATCAAAACTTGGTGAGTTAAAGGTATTTTATACTTTTTCTTCTATTTACTCAAAACTTTTAACAGAATTTTATCAATTTTTAATTTTTATTGCTATCTTCTTTATTTTTTCTCTATTATTATCTTCATATTTAATAAAATATAATCTAAAGCCACTTATAAAATTGAAAGAGGGTATGAAAAATTATAGCTTAGAAAAAAATAGTACCTTAAAAGAAGATGAGTTTAAAAATGAGATCTCTGTAATAAATAATAGTGCAGTAAAAATGGTAAAAAAAATCGAAGAAGAGCTTGAAAAAAGAATTTTATATGAAAAAGAGATTATGCAAAAAAATCGTCTTGCCTCTATGGGTGAAATGATTGACAATATAGCACATCAATGGCGACAACCTCTTATGAAAATAAATGCAATAGTTTTAAATACAGATAGAAGTATTGAACTTAAAAAATATGATGAACAATATTTACAAAATAGATTAGATGATATATCACAAGCTGTATATCATATGTCAAATACAATAGATACATTTAGAGAGTTTTTAAATCCACACAAATCTAAAGAGAGTTTTGAAATATCAAACTCTATAAATAAAAGTTTAAAGGTTTTAAATACTTTATTAGTAGATATAGAGGTAAATCTAAATCAAAAAGAGATTTATATAAATGCTTATGAAAGTGAGTTTATGCAAGTTATAATATCTATATTATCAAATTCAATAGATATATTTAAAGCAAGAGATATAGAAAAAAAATATATAAATATAGATATTTACGAAGATGATATTCACTATTTTATATCTATAAAAGATAGTGCTGGTGGTATAAAAGAGGATATTATAGATAAAATATTTGAACCATATTTAACAACAAAACATAAAAGTGGAGGTACTGGAATGGGCTTATATATCTCTAAACTTATTATACAAAGTAGTTTCAAAGGTGATATAAAAGTAAAAGCTGTAGATAATGGAGTAAAATTTATATTAGAAATACCAAAAGGAAAAGAGTTTTGAGAGAAAATTTAAAAAATTTTACATTGCTTTATGCTGAAGATGATAAAGCTATTCAAAAAGAGATGTTGGAGTATTTTTCTAGCTATTTTAAAGAGGTTTTTACTGCAAATGATGGTAAAGAAGCTTTAGAAATATATAAACAATATAAACCTGATGTTATGATACTTGATATTTATATGCCTCATTTAACAGGAATTGAATTAACAAAAATTTTAAGAGAAAATGACTATAAAACAAAAATAGTTTTAATAACTGCACACTCAAACGACAGTTTACTTTTGGAAGCCATAAACATAGATGTAAATTACTATTTAATAAAACCAGCAACTTTGAAGAAAATAAAAGATATGCTTGATAAAATCTCTATTGATTTATTAAGAAGCTCTGAAAAAATAGTAAGATTTGATGAAAATATATATTTTAATCAAACTAGTAAAAAACTCTATAATAAAAATATTGAGCTAAAACTTAGTAAAAAAGAGCTCTCTTTGTTAGAACTTTTTATAATAAATAGAAATAAAGATATAACTATTGAAGATATTATGTCTCATTGCTGGAGTGATATTTTTGTTGAAGTATCACTTGATAGTGTAAAATCTTTGGTTAGTAACTTAAGAAAAAAACTTCCAAAAGATACTATTTTAAATGTTTATGGTGTTGGCTACATTTTAAAAAATAGTTAAAATCTTAAATTTAACTATTTTTTTATTAAAAACTTTACACTTCATCACACTCTTTTTCTATAATTCACTTCTAGGAAACAATTTATAGGATATTACATGTTAATTAATTATATAAATCATAACTATCAAAACATTGAGATTGCAAATAAGGGGATTTGCAATTTTATTATATATGAACTAGAAGAAGAGTTTGAAATAGATGATGAAGATAGTTGGATTAAGATCTAACTATATATTTAGGAGTTAGCTTGGAAGATATTATTGTTTCAAAAGATGAGTTATTAGAGCTATTTGAAACAGAAAAAATAATTGACACTGGAAAAGGTTGGTATATGGATAATAGTTTTGTAAATATTATCGCACTACATGAGATTGAACCAAAGTTTCTTCAAAATATTACAAATGCTAAGTTTTATAAAATAGCAAAAAAATAGATAGTTTTAAACTTTTTTCAAATTCCATTTAAAAATTTCCAAATTTCTTAAAAAAAGTCTAAAAACATCACACTTCATCACACTCTTTATCTATAATTAAGAAAAGTGATATAGAAATAGAGTAAGGAGAAGATATGTATTATAAAAACCGATTTAGAATATTAAAAGGTGGGCTTATCTCACTAGTAGTTGCTTCAAATCTGTATGGTGCCCCAAGTGGAGGAACAGTTGTAAGTGGAACTGCAACTATTTCTCAAAATGCAAATACTACAAATATAAATCAAAGCTCAAATAAAGCCATAATAAACTGGCAAGATTTTTCTATAAAATCAAATGAAACTGTAAACTTTAATCAACCAAATGTAAACTCTATAACTCTAAATAGAGTAATTGGAAATGAAAAATCTATTATAGATGGAGCATTAAACGCAAATGGACAAGTGTGGCTTGTAAACTCAAATGGAGTTTTGTTTGGTAAAAATGCAAAAGTAAACACTGCAGGAATTGTTGCTTCTACAAAAGATATCTCAAATGAAGATTTTAATAATGGAAACTATAACTTCAAAGGTAACTCAAATGCCTCTATAGTAAATGAAGGAGAGATAAAATCTCTAGCAAATACTCATGCAACATTTATAGCTAATAGTGTAACAAATAAAGGGAAAATAGAAGTACATAAAGGAACTATAAACTTAATAGGTGCTTCTGATGTAACTTTAACTTTAAATGAAAATCAAAATATATCTTTGAAAGTAAATAAAGGTGTACTTGATGCCCTTGTAGATAATCAAAACCTTATAGTTGCAAATGGTGGACAAATATATCTTACAACAAATGCAAAAGATGAATTGCTTAAAGGTGTTGTAAATCATAGTGGAATAATAGAAGCAAACTCTTTAGATGAATTAACACAAAGTGAAGTAATACTATTTGCTCACGGAGGAACAACAAATGTAGATGGAAGCATAATTGCTAAAAACTCTTTTGTTGAAACAAGTGGAGAGAAATTAAATGTTACTTCAAATACAAAAGTTGTTGCAAAAGATTGGTTACTAGATCCTACTGATATGAAAATAGAATCAACAGGTGGAAGTGTTCTTACAGGAGAGAGTGTTAGTGCAACAGCCATTCAAAATAATTTAGAAACTACAAATGTACACTTACAAGCAGATAACAATATAACTGTAAATCAAAATATCACTTGGAGTACAGATAAACAGTTAAAATTAGAAGCAGATAGTATAAATGTAAACGCAACAATAAATAATACAAACCAAACAAATGGTGGAGTATATTTTAATGCAACTAATACAACAGATAAAGTAGTATTTGATACAAATGGAAAAGTAGTAGTAAATAATCTGTATCAACTTCAATGGATGAATACAGCACTAAATGGAAAATATGAATTAGGAAGTAATATAGATGCAGGTGTTACAAAAACAGATACAGCAAATTGGGGAACAACAGGATTTAATCCTATAGGAGATTATTCAAATAATTTTAATGGAACATTTGATGGCTTAGGTTTTACTATCTCAAATTTATATATAAATCGTCCTTCTCAATATGATGTTGGATTATTTGGATATACAAACAATGCAACTATAAAAAATATTGGGATTAAAGATGTAAATATTATTGGTTTTTGGCGGGTAGGAGGTTTGGTTGGAGTAAATGAGAATGGAACAATTTCAAACGCATATGCTTCTGGAAGTGTAAATGGAACTGATACTGTAGGAGGTTTGGTTGGAGTAAATGCTGGAACAATTTCAAACTCATATTCTTCTGGAAGTGTAAATGGAACTCATTATGTAGGAGGATTGGTTGGATATAATTTTGGAACAATTACAAACTCATATGCTTCTGGAACTGTAAGTGGAACTGCTAATAATGCAGGAGGCTTGGTTGGAAGAAATGATAGTGGAACAATTTCAAACTCATATTCTACAGGAACTGTAAGTGGAGTTGAAATTATAGGAGGCTTAGTTGGATACAATTTTGATGGAACAATTACAAACTCATATTCTACAGGAACTGTAAGTGGAGTTGAAATTATAGGAGGCTTAGTTGGACAAAATTTTGATAATGGAATAATCTCAAACTCTTATGCTTCAGGAACTGTAAGTGGAACTGATTTAATAGGAGGCTTGGTTGGATATAATTTTCTGGGAAGAATTGAAAACTCTTATGCTACTGGAACTGTAAGTGGAACTGGTGATTTTGTAGGAGGCTTGGTTGGATTTAATGATAATGGAACAATTTCAAACTCTTATGCTACTGGAAGTGTAAATGGAACTAATTCTGTAGGAGGCTTGGTTGGATTTAATGATAATGGAATAATTTCAAACTCATATGCTACTGGAACTGTAAATGGAGATTATAGTATTGGAGGTTTGGTTGGATTTAATGATAATGGAATAATTTCAAACTCTTATGCTTCAGGAACTGTAAATGGAAGTAATAATGTGGGAGGATTGGTTGGATACAATTTTTATGGAACAATTACAAACTCTTGGTATGATAATAGCATACATTCTATAGGTTCTTACGGAAAATCAAAAGCAGAGATTTTAAGTGCATTTTCTGGAAAAACTGGTTGGGAAACAACAGGTGGAAGAAGTAGTGTTGCTGGATATGAGATATTATTATTACCATATTTAGTAGGTGTTACAAAAGATGAATATAAATCTAAATCTATACTTTTTTCTGGTGGATTTGGAACAGCAGTAAATCCATATACTATTACTAACTGGACACAGTTACAAAATATAAATAACTCAAATATTGTAAGTAATAGTTACTATTTTAATCTTTTAAACAACATAAATAGCTCAACAACTGGATATATGGGAAATAGTGGAGCTGGTTGGAATCCAATAGGAAATGGTACAAATATTTTTACAGGAACATTTGATGGAAAAGGTTTTACTATTTCTGATTTATATATAGACAGACCAACTCAAGGTTATATTGGACTATTCGGCTATATAGAAAAAGCAGCTATAAAAAATATTGGATTAGAGAATATAAATATTATTGGAAATAATAATGTAGGTGGATTGGTTGGACAAAATAGTGGAACAATTTCAAACTCATATGCAAGTGGAACTGTAAGAGGTGGTACTACTTCTTATGTAGGTGGATTGGTTGGAGCTAATGATAGAACAATTGAAAACTCATATTCTCTTGGTTCAGTGGGTGGTCTTGGTGGTTCTTTGGTGGGTGGATTGGTTGGATGGAATGAAGGAATAATAGAAAATTCATATGCAAGTGGAACTGCAAGCAGAGGAGGAGGTGGTGATAATACAGGTGGATTGGTTGGATTGAATTATGCAACAATTACAAACTCATATTATGATAGAGAGACAAATACAAACTCTATGGATGATAGTTCTTATGGAAAAACAAAAGCAGAAATATTATCTTCATTTTCAAATGTTAGTGGCTGGGGAACAACTGGAGCTGGAGATAGTGTTGAAGGATATGAAACAGTACTATTGCCATATTTAGTTGATGTTACAAGAGATGAAGATAAATCTAAATCTATACTTTTTTCTGGTGGATTTGGAACTTCTTCTAATCCATATACTGTTACAAACTGGACACAGTTGCAAAATATAAATAATTCAAATGTTGTAACTAGTGGATACTATTTCAATTTAATAAATAATCTTAGCAATCAAACTGCTGATTATATAAATTTAGCTAGTAATACAGCAAACGGTGGATTGGGGTGGAATTCAATAGGTAAAAATGCAACTAGAGCTCTATTTCAGTTTGATGGTTTAGGAAATACTATTTCAGATTTATATATAAATAGACCAAATGAATATTTATCTGGATTATTTGGTCATACCCAATCTGGTTCAAATATTCAAAATATTGGACTTTTAAATGTAAATATTACTGGAGGAAGTTTTACAGGAGGACTAGTTGGGGCTAATTATTTTACTAATATTACAAATTCCTACGTTACTGGAACAGTAATTGGAAATGATATAAATATAGGAGGTTTGACGGGGAGTAACTCTGGAACAATTTCAAACTCTTATACAAATGTAAATGTAAGTGGAAATGGTCAAAATATAGGAGGTTTAGTTGGAATGAATCAAAAAACAATCATAAATTCATATGCAAGTGGTTTTGTAACTGGAAATACTCAGGTGGGAGGTTTAGTTGGGTATAATTATTTTGGAACAGAAACAATCACAAACTCTTTTTATGATAAAACAAAAAATCCAAATTATAATAATGGTTTAGGTATAGGAAAAACAACAGCCGAACTAGAAGATATAAATACTTTTAAAAATGCAGGTTGGAGCATAACTGCTGATAGCACTTTAGCAAAAGGAACTCCTATACTTAAAAATGGTTCTTGGGTAATTTATGTTGCACCAACACCAACACCAACACCAACACCAACACCAACACCAACACCAAATCCAACACCAAATCCAACACCAACACCAACACCAACACCAACACCAACACCAACACCAAATCCAACACCAAATCCAACACCAAATCCAACACCAACAGACAATAATCAAAAACCAAAAGTAGATGAACAAGTACAAAGAGTAGTAGCTAGTATAGAGCCTAGTACTAACTCAAACTCAAACTCATCTTCAAACCAAAGTTTGCCAAATAGTTTAAATAGCAATATAAGAACTCTATCTTTTAATGGTGTAGATGAAACAAGAGTTATAAATGGTGGTGTAAAAATGCCTGAAAATATAGCAAATGAAGAGGATATTATAAAATGAGAAATATAATTAAAATATTTGGTTTATCAATACTAAGTAGTGTTGCTCTTTTAGGAGCAACACCTATAATAAATAGTGGAAATATAGAAAAACAAATTCAAGCACCAAGAGATATACCAACTTTAAAAAAAGATGATATAAAAATTGAAGGTATAGAAAATGATAGTTTAAAAAGTAGCGATAGCTCTAAAACGGTATTTATAAAAGATTTTACTTTTGCTGGAAATAGTGCTATTTCTAATGAAGAGCTAAAACAGAGTTTAAAAGCTTATGCAGGAAAAGAGTTAAGTTTTAATCAAATTCAAGAAGTATTAGCAGTTGTTACAAAAGTTTATAGAGATAAAGGCTACTTTGTTGCACGTGCATATTTGGGTAAACAAGATTTAGTTAAAAATGATAATACCCTTTTTATATCAATAATTGAAGGTAAATATCAAGAGATAAAACTAAATAATAACTCTCTTGTAAATGATAACTCTTTACAAGCTATTTTAGATAATGCAAAATCAAATGGTATTATAAATGTTAAAGATATAGAAAGAGTACTACTTTTAATAAATGATAGAAATGGAGTAGAAGTATCTAACTCTGTAGTTGAAGCTGGCAAAGAAGTAGGGAGTAGTAATTTAAATATAGATACAACTTCTACAAAAAGAGTAGATGGATATATAGTAGCAGATAACTATGGAAGTAGATACACAGGTTACAATAGAGTTCAAGGTTTGATAAATATAAATAGCCCTTTTAATATAGGTGATAAAATATCTATCTCTGGTTTAGTTTCAAATGGAGCTGATTTAAAAAATGGAAAAATAGCTTATGAATTGCCTTTAAACTCTTATGGTTTAAAATCAGACTTTGCATATACAAGAACAAACTATAATTTAGTAGAAGAGTATAAATCTTTAGATGCAAAAGGTAACTCAAATATATATGAAGCTGGATTATCTTATCCACTTCTTAGATCTACAAATGAGAATTTATACTTAAAAGGTAAATACTATCATAAAGATATGAATGATTATATGAGTGGAAATAAAGATGAAGATAAATCTATAAACTCATTTGTAACTACTTTAGAATATGATAAAAATTACTCTATTGGAACTTTACCAGCTAGAGTCTTTGCAAATTTAAATTTAACAACTGGACACTTAAGCTCAAAAAATAGCAATCCAAATAATGGAAACTATAATAAAGTAGATACATATATCTCAAATGATATATACTTTAATGAGATATTCTCACTAAATACAAACCTAACAGCTCAAAAAGTATTAGGAAATAAAAACCTAGATGGTAGTGAAGATTTAAGTTTAGGTGGACCAAATGCAGTTAAACTATATCCATATAGTGAACAAAGTGCAGAAAATGGATATATAGCAAGCTTTGAACTATTTTCAAAACTTCCTAATATTGCTTCATATAATCACAAAGTTGGACTCTTTTATGATATGGGAAATGTATATCAAGAAAAAAATCTTGATACAACATTTCAAAGAAAAACTCTACAAGATATTGGTTTGGGATATTACTCATCATTTGATGATTTCTTTTTAAGAACACAAATAGCTTGGAATTTAAACTCAAAACCAATAAGTAGTGAATATACAAATCATAAAAATAGTAAGTTTTTAGTTCAAGTGGGGTGGGTGTTTTAACAAATTAAAAATGGGATTTAAATCCCATTTTAATTATCTATCTTTACTAAATATCTTCCAACAGCCTTTGAATTTAAAAGATTTGAATAGGCATCTTTTATATCATTTAGTTTTATCTCTTTAGTAATTAAATTTAAATTACCAACTTTATATATTGATGCCAATTTTTCCCAAGCATCTTGTTTTTTATCTAAACTGCACTCAACACTATCAATCCCAATTAATCTAACACCTCTTAAAATAAAAGGGAATACATTTGTATGTAAATCGCTTGATGATGTAAGTCCACAACAAGTAACAACTCCATCATAGTTTGTCTGTTTTAAAGCTGTTGATAAAATTTCTCCGCCAGTTGTATCAATTACAGCACTATATTTTGTAGGTAAAAGAGCTTTTTGACTATCTTTTAGGAAATCATTTCTTAAAATAACCTCTTTTGCTCCAATATCTTTTAGAAACTCAATGCTACTCTCTTTTCCTGTAACTGCCATGACATAAAATCCTAAATTATTTAAAATAGTAACCGCTAAAGAACCAACTCCACCTGTGGCACCTGTAACTAAAATATGGCTACCTTTAAAATTTTTAATATGATTTGTAATCTCATTGATACTTAGTGCTGCAGTTAATCCTGCTGTACCATAAATCATTATATCTTTATCACTTAATTTATCAGGAGTTTTTGCTACCCAGTTTGATGGTACTTTTACATATTGACTATGTCCACCATTACTATTCATTCCAAAATCATAACCAGTTACTAATACTCTATCCCCTACTTTAAATTTTAAAGATTTAGTTTCAACTATTATTCCAGCAACATCTACTCCAGTAATATGAGGAAATTTTTTTGTAACTCCAGGGTGCCCAATTGAACTAAGAGCATCTTTATAATTTAAAGATGAATATGTAGCTTTTATAATAACTTCATTTTCACCACATATTGGTTTTTCTATCTCTTTTACACTTGAAGAGATGTTTCCATTTTCATCTTTTTCTACTACAAAAGCTTTCATTTTAACTCCTTTAGTTTTTTAATAAATCCTTTAGGCTATCTTGAGGTTTTTTACCATCTAAAATTAGTTTTATCTCTTTTGCTATTGGTGTATAAATATTATGTTTATTGGCAAGTTTATCAATAGCATAAGCTGTTTTAACACCCTCTGCAACCTCCCCTAATTCTTCTAAGATATCTTTTAGCTCTTTATTTTTTGCTAAGCCTAAACCTACTCTAAAGTTTCTACTCATAGTTGAATTTGCTGTTAAAAATAGATCTCCAGCACCACTAAGACCTAAAAATGATGAGTTTTTTGCTCCAAAATGTTTTCCAAATCTTTGCATCTCTACTAAACCTCTTGCAATTAAAGATGCTTGAGCATTTTTTCCAAGATTTAAACCTTCACAAATTCCACTTGCAATTGCAAGAACATTTTTATAAGCTCCTGCAATTTCAGCTCCTATTACATCAGAGCTATAGTAAGTTTTTATAAAATTTGGGAAAAAAGGGCTAAATTGTCTATATAGTTTTTTTGATTTTGAGTTTATTACAAGGGCACAAGGAAGAGCTTGTATAACCTCAGCAGCAAAGGATGGTCCTGAGATAAATCCAATATTTTTATCTGGAACAAAAGATTCATAGATTTCATTTAAAAAATCTCCACTTGAAGCCTCTATTCCTTTACTTGCAACTAATATTTTTTGATTATTAAAAACAAAGTTGTTTTCTAACCAAGCTCTTATCTCTTGAGCTGGGATTGCAATTACTAAATATTCACAAGATAGTGCAAACTCTAAATCAACAAAGTTTTTAATCTCTCTTTTTGTTCTTGAAGTAATATAACAATCTTGTTTAGCACTTAGTGCAAAATGAAGAGCTTGTCCCCATTTTCCAGCACCTATAACTGCAATCTTACCTTTTTGCATTATTTTGATAATCTCTCTTTAATTAGTTCATTTACTTTTTGAGGATTTGCACTCCCTTTAGATGCTTTCATAGTTTGACCTACAAAGAATGCAAACATCTTCTCTTTTCCAGCTTTGTACTCTGCTACTTTATCTGCATTTGAAGCTAAAATTTCATCAATAATAGTTAATATTGCTCCATCATCACTTACTTGCTTTAAACCTAACTTCTCAATTGCTTCATCAACATTTTTTGAACTATTCTCAATTAAATAATCTAAAACCTCTTTAGCGGCTTTTCCAGAGATTGTACTATCTTCTATTCTTTTTACAATTGTAGCTAGTGTTTTTGCATCAATTGGTGATTGCTCAATAGTAATCCCCTCTTTTAATCTTCCTTGAAGTTCAACTGTTAGCCAAGTTGTAGCATTTTTAGCACTAATTCCTTCACTCATCATCTCATCAAAATAGTTTGCCATCTCTAAAGATGAAGTTATAACAGAAGCATCATACTCTTTTAGTCCATACTCTTTTACAAATCTCTCTTTTTTCTCATCTGGAAGTTCTGGAATTTTAGAGTACTCTTTAATCATCTCATCACTAATAATTAAAGGAAGCAGATCTGGATCTGGAAAATATCTATAATCAGCAGCATCCTCTTTTCCTCTCATAGATCTTGTCTCTCCTGTAGCTGTATCAAAAAGTCTTGTCTCTTGAACAATCTTCTCTTCATACTCTCCATCTTCCCAAGCCTCTATTTGTCTATTTACCTCATATGCAATTGCTTTTTCAATAAATCTAAATGAGTTCATATTTTTAATTTCACATCTTGTGTAAAATTTAGTATCCCCTTTTGGTCTTATAGATACGTTAACATCACATCTAAAACTTCCTTCTTGCATATTTGCATCACTAATTCCTAAATATCTTACAATTGAGTGAAGTTTTTTAAGATATAAAATAGCTTCCTCAGCACTTCTCATATCAGGCTCACTAACAATTTCAAGCAAAGGTGTTCCTGCACGATTTAAATCAACTTGTGAGTGGTTACCACTATGGATATTTTTTCCAGCATCATTTTCTAAATGAGCTCTTGTAACTCCAATAGTTTTACTTCTTCCATCAGCAAAATCAATAGTTAATTCACCAAGCCCAACAACTGGGATGCTTAATTGTGATATTTGATAACCAGTTGGTAAATCTGGATAAAAATAGTTTTTTCTATCAAAAATTGAGACTTTGTTTATCTTTGATTTTAGTGCAGTTCCAAGCATAATAGCTTTATGAACTGCCTCTTTATTTAAAACAGGAAGTCCTCCTGGAAGTGCTAGACAAGTTGGACAAGTATTACTATTTGCCTCTTCTCCAAAACTTGTTGCACAAGAACAAAATAGTTTTGTTTTTGTATTTAATTGTACGTGAACTTCTAATCCTATAACTATTTCAAACATATTATTTGACATCTAATTTACTCCTTATCTTATTACTTTAATATCTGCTGTTAATTTCTGTTTTTCAAAATGTTGTTCTAAAAACACTTTTTCTCTTTGTTCCATAATTTCATTAAAAATTCTATCTTTTACAATATCAAAATTTATAGCCTCATTTCCTTCTCTATTCTTTATATATAAAGATATATATTGATTATTCAATGTAAATATTGGAGTAAAAGATCTATTTTTAGTAGTAGTTAAAACATATTGTAGTTGTGCATTAATATCTTTACTATCAATTTTTAGTTCACTTACTGTTACTGCTGGTATAACCTTCATTGGTGTTGAAATTTTTTCAATTAAATCCTCTTTATTTGAAGAGCTATATTGAGTCACATAAAAATATTTTGAAGTTTGATATTGTGAAATATTTTTTTCATAATATAACTTTACATCATCAATTGTAGCAATAGCAAGTTGCCCACGAACAAGTTTTTTGATTAGTTTTTGTCTAATAACACTATCTTTTACTTCATTTTCAAAATCATTATAGTTTGGATATTTTTGTTTAATAATTGATTTAAAACTATAAACATCCATTCCATTTGAATTTGCAAGTTTTTCAATCTGCTCATTAATATCAAATATATCAGCACTTATATTGTTTTGTTTTACAAGTTGCTCAAAAAGAGTTTTATCTATTAAATAAGAGACAGAGCTATTTTCATCAACTCCTCTTTTTTTCATATCCTCTTTTATATCATATATAGTTATTGGATCTTCATTTACTAATACAGCTATTCCATTTATAGTATTAGCTAAAGTAAAACCAATAAAAAGAGAAAAAATTAATAAAATTTTTTTCATAGTGAGAATTTTCCTTTTTAAATAAAGATATTATTTTATCAAAACACTCTTAAGTTTTAGGAAATTTGCTCTATTTTTACCCCATTGTCTTTTAAAAATTTTGAAACTATATCTGAATTTGTGTGTTCATAAGATTTTTCATAAACAATTCTTTGAATACCACAAGCAATAATATTTTTAGAGCATTCGCTACAAGGCTCAAGTGTTACATATATTGTTGCTCCTTCTATTGCTATTCCTTTTCTTGCAGCCCAAATAATTGCATTCATTTCAGCATGAATTTCATAAGTCTTAGACCATTCGTGATGATCTTTTGTATATTCGTCATTCCAATAATTACAACAATTTTGATATCCAGCTGGCGTTCCATTGTAGCCAGTTGATAAAATTCTTCCATCTTTTACAATAACAGCACCAACTTGTTTTGATACACATTTTGAAGCCTTTGCAATCTCTTTTGCAATATTTATGAAATTTTTATCACTTATCATCTTTTATCCTAAATTTTTTTGGTATTTTAGCTATTTTTCTTAAAAAAAGCTTATTTTTTATAATAAAAGAATTAAAATTAGAAATATTTTGATATTATTTGAGAAATTTTTGAAAAAAAGGTACAAAATGGATTTTAAAGATATCAAAGAACTAATTAGAGTTTTTGACAAAAGTGAACTTAATAAGTTAAGAATAAAAGAGGCAGATTTTGAAATCTCTATGCAAAGAGGTTTTGAAGGAGGAGTTACAACTGTAGCTACAACTCCAATGGTATCTGCACCTGTTGCTTCTATTGCACCTACTTCTTCTGTTACAACATCTTCTGTTGCGCCTGAAATAGCAAAAGATGATAGCAATGCTAATTCAAATGGAATTACAATAAACGCTCCAATGGTTGGAACTTATTACTCTGCTCCATCTCCAGATGCTCCACAATTTTGTGCAATTGGTGATATAGTTAGAAAAGGTCAAACTTTATGTATTCTTGAAGCAATGAAAATTATGAATGAGGTTGAAGCTGAATTTGACTGCAAAATTATAGATATATTAGTACAAAATGGATCACCTGTAGAGTACGATATGCCAATTTTTGTTGTAGAAAAAATATAAGAGCTTAAAATGGCAGAAATTAAAAAAATATTAATTGCAAATAGAGGAGAGATTGTTCAAAGAGCTATTAGAACAATCAGAGAGATGGGGAAAAAATCTGTTGCAATATATAGTGCTGGTGATAAAAATGCCTCTTATTTAAAACATGCTGATGAAGCTGTTTGTATTGGTGGAGCAAAATCAAGTGAATCTTACTTAAATATTCCAGCAATCATAACTGCAGCTGAGATGACAGGTTGTGATGCAATTTTCCCTGGATATGGATTTTTATCTGAGAATCAAGATTTTGTTGAGATTTGTAAACTTCACAATATTAAATTTATTGGTCCATCTTCTGAAGTTATGGAAAAAATGGCTGATAAATCAAAAGCTAAAGAAGAGATGGTAAGAGCTGGAGTTCCTGTTGTGCCTGGAAGTAAAGGTGCTGTTAGAACTTTAGAAGAGGGTAAAAAGATTGCAAGAGAGATTGGGTATCCAATTATGGCTAAAGCTGCTGCTGGTGGTGGTGGAAGAGGTATGAGACTTATTAAAGAGGAAAAAGACTTTGATCACCAATATTTAGCGGCTTCTAGTGAAGCATTAGCAGCTTTTGGTGATGGAACAATGTATTTAGAGAGATTTATAAACAATCCAAGACATATTGAAGTTCAAGTTTTAGGTGATTCTCACGGAAATGCAATTCATGTTGGTGAGAGAGATTGCTCTTTACAAAGAAGACATCAAAAAGTAATAGAAGAGTCACCTGCAATTTTGTTAAATGATGAAACTAGAGCAAAACTTCACGAAGTTGCTGTAAAAGCAACTAAATATTTAAAATATGAAGGTGCTGGAACTTTTGAGTTTTTAGCAGATGATAAACAAAATATCTATTTTATGGAGATGAATACAAGACTTCAAGTTGAGCATCCAGTTTCAGAGATGGTTTCTGGAATAGATATTGTTGAGTGGATGATAAAAGTTGCACAAGGAGAAGAGCTACCTTCTCAAGATAGTATTAAATTTAGAGGTCATGCAATTGAGTGTAGAATTACAGCCGAAGATCCAAATACATTCTTACCGTGTCCTGGAAAAATAACTCAATGGATGGTTCCTGGTGGAAGAAATGTAAGAGTTGATTCACATATCTATGCAAACTATATTGTTCCTCCATATTATGACTCAATGATAGGAAAACTTATTGTTTGGGGAAGAGATAGAGAAAAAGCTATAAATATTATGAAAAGAGCTTTAAATGAGTTTGAAGTTACTGGAATTAAAACAAATATTCCATTCCATCAAAAAATGATGCTTAACAAAGATTTCATAAATAATAACTACGATACAAAATACCTTGAAGATTATAAAGGTTTAGATAGTATCTAAAAATTTAAGAGAGTTCTCCTCTCTTAAAGCAAAACTTAATACAAACTTAGATAAAATCCGCCAATTTATACACATTTATATGCCTATCTTTTTTTAAGATTTAGTAATTTTATACTAATAACTTACATAATTTTTATATTTGATTATCCATTATAGGAAGGTTTTTTAATATAAGAGTGTATATTTAAAATATATACTTAAGGATAAAAAGTGACTTTTCAAGATTTTAATTTTAAAGAAAAATTACAAAAAGCAATAGACGAAGCTGGTTTTAAAGAACCAAGCCCAATACAAGTTGATGCAATACCACATATTTTAGCAGGTAAAGATATGGTTGGACAAGCTCATACAGGAACAGGAAAAACTGCAGCATTTGGATTGCCAGTTTTAAACCAATTAACAGGTAAAAATGCTGAAGCAGTTGTTATAGTTCCAACAAGAGAACTTGCAATGCAAGTCTCAGATGAGTTATTTAAATTTGGAAAACTTTTAGGAATTAATACTGCAACTGTTTATGGTGGACAATCATACTCAAGACAATTAAAATTAATTGAAACTGCAAGTATTATTGTAGCAACTCCAGGAAGATTTTTGGATTTACTAAGAAGTGGACAAATAAAAATTCAACCAAAATTTGTAATTTTGGATGAAGCTGATGAGATGCTTGATATGGGATTTTTAGATGATATCAAAGAGATATTTACATTTTTACCAAGTGAGAGACAAACTCTACTTTTCTCTGCAACAATGCCAGTAGCAATAAGAAATCTTGCAAAAACAATTTTAAAAGAGCCAGAGTTTGTAACAATTACGAAATCAGATGTTACAAATAAAAATATTACGCAAACTTTTTATGTTGTAGATGAGAGAGAAAGGGATGATGCACTAATAAGACTTTTTGATTATAAAAATCCAAAAAAATCTATTATATTTTGTAGAACAAAAAAAGATGTTGATAGATTATCTACATTTTTAATCTCTCAAGGTTTTATGGCTAAATCTCTTCATGGAGATATGGAGCAAAAACAAAGAGAAGAGGCAATTAAAGCATTTAAAACTTCTAAACTTGAAATTCTAATTGCTACAGATGTTGCAGCACGTGGATTAGATGTTAATGATGTAACACATGTATTTAATTATCATTTACCATTTGATGGTGAATCTTATGTTCATAGAATTGGAAGAACTGGACGAGCAGGTAAAGAAGGAGTTGCAATATCTATTGTAACTCCACATGAGTTTAAAACTCTTCAAAGAATTGAACATACTATTGGAACTAAGCTTGAATCAAAAGTTGTACCAAATATTAGTACAGTAAAAGAGAAAAAAATAGATGATTTAAAAAAATCTATTATTACTCAAGAGATAAAAGATTATGCAATTGAATTAGTTGAAAGTTTAAAAGAAGAGTTTGATGTTTCAACAATTGCATTTAAATTAGCTTCAATTATTGC
>Ga0265294_10002978_pt1 | contig 22003 bp, 24 predicted proteins | sample MunlanPumphouse3_FD_192504 | JGI IMG/M metagenome (GOLD analysis project Ga0265294, IMG submission 192504) | Groundwater microbial communities from a municipal landfill in Southern Ontario, Canada - Pumphouse #3 | ecosystem: Environmental > Aquatic > Deep subsurface > Groundwater | place... | reverse complement strand
GAGTGGGAGTTTGAGCTGATTAAAAAATATATTGAGGAAATAACTGTTCTTGCTTCGGCCAAGGTATATGCCGGGATACAGGCGGGTGCAGAGCAGGATACAGTTGCCGGTGAAATCATTGTTACCTTGATTGAGGATTTAGAAAATCCTGAAAGGACGGTGAAAATTGGGGTAAATCCGGTGAATTTAGGTAAAGAATTCTTTGATTATATCTTTGACCAGCTTTTTGGGTCTCTGACCTTCACTGATTCTGTTGTGGAATCACCTGAGGATCCACCCTGCATGCTGGCTTAACAACCAAGAAAGCAGTTTTGCATAAAAAAAAAAACAAACAGATGGAGGTAAGGTAATGAGAAAGTTTTTAGTTTTATTTCTGGTGCTTATGATGACTTTTACCCTGGCCGCCTGCGGGGAGAAAAACAATGGAGACCAGTTATCTCAAGGTTCTTCTTCGGAGGAAATAAGCAGTACAGCTACTGGCCAGTCGGAAAAACAAGCAGAAAAGGTATATGGGATTGGCGAAGCGGCCGAGGCAAACGGGCTTTCCATCACTATTGATAAAGTGGAAGCGGCTGAACCGAACTCCGTGCTGGAACAAGCCAAGGGCGAATTTGTCTATCTGAAGGTTTGGTTTACCTTCAAAAATATCTCCGATGGGCCGATAGTTTCCCCGGACAGGAAAGACTTCTACATCGTTTACGAGGAAGGCCCTACCGGGGACGACTGCGACATGACTTCCGACAAAAATTCACAAGTAATGCTGGAGGTGGCGGACAGGGGCGAGCGATATATGTCAGAAATAGAGCTTGCTCCCGGTGAATCCACCGGCGGTTGGATGATCTATCAGAGACAGGCCGATAAAGGCGAGATCACCATGCACTATTATTCCGGCTATGTCAACGTAGCGCCCGACCTTGTCTTTAGATTTATGGCTGAATAAGTTAGGGGAAAGGAGCGAGAGAGATGAGTAAAAAGTGGCAAACCATCTTACTTGGTGTAATAGCAGGGGTTTTAATCATCGGTAGTTTAATTGGGTGTTCTGCCCAGAAGAGTGCAACGGTGGTAAACGGCATAATCGATCTGGAGGGAACCACTATCAGCTTTGGGGAAAACAAAGTACCGGACGGAGAATCTGCGTCGTTAAAAACCACCAAGGGCACGGATATCGAAAAGGAGAACGGTCTGTCCTCTCAATTTTATGAGTTGACCCTGACCCAAGCATATCCTGAGCCGGTCACAGTCACCTTGCCCCTTCCCGAGGACTACGCTGGGACAGCTGAGGAAGTCCTATTGGTAGGTCTGGGGGTGGAGTGCGAATATGATAGCGGCAGTAGGGGGACGGAGTATTTCTATTTCCCCGCCGAGGTCGCTAACGGGTTCGCCAGGGCTAGCTTTATACCAGCAGAGCTGGCCGAGGGCCCTCTGTACATGGGTGCCAGTGCAGGCACTGGCGCGCCCCAAAAAATGAAGACCTCGCTTTCTTTAAAGTGTGGGCTGTTCACCAATGTCTGCTACTTTGAGGATGGCGGGCATTTCAGACTCTATTATCCGCTGAAGGTTAATGGCAAATTTTTTCATGACACGGTAGGCTCTTCGGGTAGGGAGGCTATCCTCAATGACCTGGAGGCTGTATACAAAAAGTTTCAAGACCTTGGCTATAAGTATAACGAAAGTGATTTTCCCATGAACGTGCAAATCAAGAAGATCAGTGATGCTGGCTCTTATCATTCGCTATTTAGGGATATTACTCTGAATGTGAATAATTTCACTGACAAATATGTGGTAGGTTCCCTCAATCCATTGCTGTGGCATGAGTTTTTCCATTATGTACAAGCTTGTTATACCAGTATTTTTGCAGGCAGCGACTGGATCGACGAGGCTACTGCCTCTTACTATGAGGCTAGTGCCAAAGATGTAACTTATACCAGCCTTACCGCCCAATACTTTGAACGGCAGTTTGCCAGTGCTTTGCCTCTGGTGGATACGGCTCAGGATGGCTACGCTCGCTCACCACTGATCTCCTTCTTCTGCCAAAAGAAGGGCAGTGATGCCTGGATTAAGACCGTATACGAAAAGGGAGGTACACAAGAGGCACTGATGGCTGTAGTGGGGGCCCCTTCCGGCTGGGCCCATGAGTATTATACTATGCTCGGCTCCGGCAAGGTGGGACAGATAGGAACCTATTTGCTCCATAAGAACCTCAGCAGTGGTGTTTATGGCTCAGATGTGGGTACTACCTTAAAGCTGAGTATTCCCGATGTAGATAAGCAGGAGCAGAAGGTGGGCGGCGAGGAAATTATGCTTGGCTCCACCTCTGTTACCATAAACGGTCAGGGCTGTCGCCTGGTGGCTATTACCGTGGATGCCAAGGAACTCGCTAAGCTCCCGGACGGAGTAGATCCAATTGTGGAGTGTAAGGGAGCTTCGGTTACGGTAATTTCAGCCATAGGTAGCAAAGCGCGTACCTGTGGTAACTCCCTGACCAGACTTAAGGACTCGGCCGATAGTAAGGCCGTATATCTTGTAGCCGTTACTTCTCAGGCGGGGGCGGGAGTCTCCGGTAGTTTTCAAGTCAAAGTTAAGCTGGCGCTTGAGAAAATCGACTATGCGGGAACATACACTGGCGTTTTAAACGTAACGGAAACAGGGGCGGAGATTAAGGTAACGACTGTTGTTACCTATGAAAAGGATTTCGGTGACGGTGCTTATTACAAGATTGTCTGTTCCAATGACAAAACAAAAAGTACATACATCAACAACAGCTATTTTGTGCGGTCCACAGGAAAGGCCAATATCGCAGGGGCTGACTTTACTTTCTCACAGGACGGGCAATCCTTTTCCGCCACCATGCTAGACTTCAATAACAAGGCTTGGGGGAACATCAGTGCTCAGAAATAAGCAGGAATTAATGGTAGCTGCAAATTGTACAGTTAATATCAAAACAGCCGGACGAAGGCCGGCTGTTTTTCCGTAAAATTATAAAGATTTATGGTATAATAATAAAGAATATGTCTTAAGAAGATAAAAAAATGAGGAATCATCATAATATAAAGAAACATTAGGATTTCGTGTAGAAAAGAGGAGTCTAATGAGCATCGTGGGTGTCATTTTCGGGATTTTTTTTATTATATCTTTTTACGGAGGAACGAATTATTATATCGGCAGAAGAATATTTCAAGGGCTGATCTATCTTTTCCCTCAGATGAATGTGAAGATGTATGCAGGTATCTACATATTTATTGTTTTATCTGTGATAGCTGCTCTTTTGCCACTGCCCTCTAGCATTAAGGGAATAATGAGTTGGATAGGCTCACACTGGATGGGTATTTTTATCTATTTATTAATCCTTTTTCTCGTGGCGGACTTGGTGATATTACTGGGAAGTATAGTAAAGGTAATTCCCAACCCCCTTCCTCAAAGCATGGGTTTTTATGTAAGTTTGCTTGTGCTTTTGTTAACTACCGGTTTAGTTAGTTACGGTATCTATAACGCAAATCAGATTAAACATATTTCCTATGATCTTCAAATGAAAGAAACCACGTTGGCGGCTGATATGAAAATAGTCCTGATTAGCGATTTACATTTAGGAGCCGTAAATTCCGAAAAGCGTCTCCCCAAGATAGTTCAGGGTATCAATAAATTGAAACCTGATCTTGTGTGTATAGCCGGAGATTTTTTCAATGATGATTATAATGCTATACGTAATCCTGACGAAGCAATTAACTTACTGAAAAGTATTACGGCAACATACGGCGTATATGCCAGTCTAGGAAACCATGATGGTGGAAAAACGTTTAATGAGATGGTTTCTTTTCTTGAGAAAAGTAAGATCAAGCTTCTTAATGATGAATACATAATTATTGATGAGCGCCTGATGCTGCTTGGACGGGTAGATTCCTCACCAATTGGAGGGTTTGGGGAACTGAAAAGAAAGGATATTATGGGAATTTTAGCTACGAGAGACCCCAATATGCCGCTTGTAGTGATAGATCATACTCCTTCAAACATTGAACAGTATGGCAGTGAGATTGATTTAGTACTTGCTGGGCATACACACAGGGGACAGATATTCCCCTTTAATTTAATGACAAAGGCCATATTTACTGTGGATTATGGACATTACCAAAAGGATACCGACAGCCCCCATTTTATAGTTACATCGGGAGTAGGTACCTGGGGGATGCCCATGCGGGTTGGTACGAATAATGAAATTGTGAGTATTTTATTGCATTAATGAATTGACAAAACTTGATTTGAAACATACAATATATCATATCAAGTATTTTTGATATGAGGTGGAATTATGGAAACTGTATATGAGGATCAAGCTAAGGTGTTCAAAGCCTTCTGTGATGAAAAACGCTTACGGATACTTGAATTACTTCGCAGCGGTGAAAAATGTGCCTGCATTTTGGTAGAGCAGTTAGATATGGCACAATCCACGTTATCTTACCATATGAAGATTCTATGTGAGTCAGGTATTGTTGACAGCCGGCAGGATGGGAAATGGACACATTATAAGCTTAGCGCAAGGGGAAGCAGTTTCGCACTTGAACTCCTAAAAACTTTAACAACGCAAAATTAAAGAAGCCATCAGGAAGGTGGCTTTTTATGACAAGAACACATTGAAAAATCTTGATATGTTTATTCGTTTAAGGAAAGTGGGGTAGATGGTCAATGCAAATAATAAGGGGTATGTGGGGTTTTATCCAAAATCAAATTTTAGGGATGAAATGGCTGAACGATTTAATTGGTAATGGGTTAATAGCCTTAGGACTAGATCCATCTAATCGTTGGATAGGAAGCATCCAGTTTTTCGTGTATGATGTGATCAAGATTACTCTATTATTATGTTTTCTAATTTATATTATTAGCTACATTCAGAGTTATTTTCCCCCGGAACGTAGTAAAAAGATCTTAGGGCATTTCCATGGACTTGGAGCAAACTCGGTAGCAGCCTTACTTGGAACGGTTACCCCGTTTTGTTCCTGCTCGTCGATCCCATTATTTATAGGTTTTACCTCCGCTGGTTTACCGCTTGGAGTAACTTTTTCATTCCTCATTTCATCTCCGATGGTGGATTTAGGCTCCCTTGTTCTGTTGATGAGTATATTTGGAGCCAAGGTTGCTGTTTTATACGTCTTTTTTGGACTTATCATTGCTGTGCTTGGCGGTACTGTTATTGAGAAAATGCAGATGGAAGAGTATGTGGAAAGTTTTATCTTGACAGCCAGAAGTGTGGATATTGATTCACCGGATTTGACCACACAAGACCGTTTGGACTATGCCAAGGAGCAAATGCTTTCAACCTTTAAAAAAGTCTTTCCCTATATACTTATTGGTGTTGGAATAGGTGCCTTCATTCATAACTGGATTCCTGAGGAGTGGGTAGTATCTCTGCTGGGAAGTAATAACCCCTTTGGTGTAATCTTGGCGACGCTGGTGGGTATACCCATGTATGCGGACATCTTCGGCACCATTCCTATTGCGGAAGCATTGCTATTTAAAGGAGCCCAGTTGGGAACGGTATTGTCTTTTATGATGGGAGTCACTACGTTGTCTCTGCCATCCATAATCATGCTACGTAAGGCAATTAAACCGAAACTGTTGGCCTTGTTTATTGGTGAATGTGCGATAGGCATTATATTAGTAGGATATCTGTTTAATGCTTTAGGAAATTTTATAATATAAGGAGGGAAATATTATGGTAGTCAGAGTTAAGGTTTTGGGAAGTGGTTGTGCAAAATGCAATCAGCTTGAAGTAGCGACAAAAGAGGCCTTACAGCAACTTGGAATGGATACCGCAATTGACCATGTCACGGATTTTTCGGAAATCGCTGCTTATGGTGTCATGACAACTCCGGCACTTGTTATTGATGGTAAGGTAGTTTCTTATGGGAAAGTATTAAAAACGGAAGAGGTAGTGAAGATATTGCAAAAATTTTATAAATAATAGGTACTAACATTTCAACATATTATCTATGAAGGCAAAAATGCCGGGGAGACCCGGCTTTTTGTTGTACGATAAAAATTTATTGTAAAACGATAAAAAGGGTGATAAAATTAGATTCATAAAAACATGGTAAAAACAGGCGAGGTGTTTTTTATGAAGCGCGAAACCCTATTTTTAAAGTTAGTGGTTTTTCTTATTGGAATTCCGATTTTTGTTTTGTGTATATTTGTGTTGCCTTGGATTGCTAATAAAGCTGTAGGAACCATGTTTGCGGAGTGGCTCTTTCCTGCTTTAATCGGTATGTATATATCGGCGGTTCCGTTTTATTTTGCCTTGTATCAGGCTTTTAGACTTTTAGGTTATATTGACAAGAACAAAGCGTTCTCGGAATTATCGGTAAGGGCTTTAAAAAATATAAAATATTGTGCATTCGCAATCAGTATCTTGTACGTACTTATTATGCCGTTCTTTTGTCGTCTAGCGGAGGCAGATGATGCTCCGGGTTTGATCTTAATCGGCTTGATTATTATTTTTGCTTCGTTTGTGGTTGCAGTTTTTGCTGCCGTTCTTCAAAAGCTATTGAAAAATGCCATAGATATTCAAGCAGAAAATGATTTAACAATTTGAGGTGAAGGACATGGCAATCATAATCAATATTGATGTGATGTTGGCGAAAAGGAAAATGAGTGTCACCGAACTTTCGACGAGAGTTGGCATAACGATGGCTAATCTTTCTATCTTAAAAAATGGAAAGGCTAAAGCCCTTCGCTTATCAACTTTAGAGGCAATTTGTAAAGCTTTAGAATGTCAGCCGGGGGATATTTTAGAATATAAAAGTGAGATTTGATATCACAATTGGTAGGAGGGTATAATTATGGACATTAGCAATTTGATTATGGGGAACATTGCTAATCCTCATGAGCTGGAGAAATTATATAGAAAAGATCCTGAAGCTTTTAAAAAGGCCTTCCCATACGCCTGGGCACAAAACCCTGATTCCAAAGTTCTTGCCGTTTGGGATGAAAGGTTGCATTTTAAGGAGACGGTAAATACAGAAAAAGTATCTTTACTGCAGCGGGATTTTTTATCCATGGGCTTTTTAGCGATTCTCTCTGGGATAGTTACTAGGATAATTTTATACTTTGTTGAACAGCAAGCAATAGCCCCGGTCAACCTTATTTTTGGTATAGTTCCCTTTATGGCTGTTTATTTTGGATATAATAATCCTCCCCGAAAAAAGATCCTGTACACCCTTGTATCATTATTTCTAATTTCCGGGTTTTATCTTAATATGCTGCCACTTGAGTACACGGATAGTATTATTCTGGCTTATCTACACCTTCCTGTTTTCTTATGGGTATTATTAGGCATTGCCTTTACAGGAAATGACTATGGCTTTGGCAGCAAAAGGATAGAGTATCTTAAATTTAACGGGGAATTTTGCATACTTTATGCCATTATGGCAATCAGTGGAATGCTGTTAACAGCATTAACCATGCAGCTATTCGGCTTTATCGGCATGAATATCGAAGAGTTTTATTTTAAAAATGTGGTATTGTTTGGTGCTGCTGCTCTCGCTATTGTGGCTACATATTTGGTCTCAAGGAACCTTAAACTTGCTAAAAGTATTGCACCATATATAGCTAGGATTTTTAGTCCTCTGGTCTTGGTTACTTTGTTGGCCTATCTGATAACGGTTATTGCGGTCGGGAAAAATCCATTTTTGGATCGTAATTTTCTCATAGCTTTCAATGGAATACTTTTCACTGTATTGGCTATCACCATATTTTCCATTACCGAAAGCGGCACAAATGAGCAAAAGAACCTTTCAGATTATATCAATTTTGTGCTTATTATTCTTGCTCTTCTTATTGATAGTGTGGCTTTATCAGCCATAGCGTTTAGGCTTTCTTCTTATGGGATTACACCGAACAGACTGGCGGCTTTGGGCGTAAACATACTTATCTGGGTCCATTTAATTTGGATTATGCTCTCCTATCTGCGTTTTTTACAAAACAAAACCGGACCTTTCATTATTCAGGATGCCGTTACTAAGTATTTACCAGTCTACGGATTTTGGGCAGCTTTCGTCACCTTTACATTTCCTTTGATTTTTTAAAAGAACCTTATTAATTTTCATCCGGTTTTTGAGACAAAAAAAGAAAGAACATAAGTTATTCTTCCAGTTCAAAATATCTGATTAAATAAAAAAACCTTAAGAAATTTTTCTTAAGCTTTGCTTTGTTTGCTGTAAATACTTTTGTACAAATACTACGGAAGTATTGAGAACCTGGTGGCTCTTGATTCCGGCCCAATTGGCTGCTTCCATAGCTTTTTCCGTGTGTCCGATTTCAAAGCAGCTATGAGCATCACTGTTAATGGTTAAAAGGATGCCTTCTTTAGCTGATTTTCGGATGATATCCTGACAACGCAGTGAGCTTCCGGGGCGAATGAACAGGAACGAGTTGTTATTGATTTCCAGGGCTTTGCCTGTTCGTTTAGCTGCTTGAATTACTTTCTCATGATCCACAGGAAATTGGGGATTTCCGGGATGAACGATAACGTTGACATAAGGGTTTTCTAGTGCTGCGATCATGGCGCAAGTGTTTTCTTCTACAGTAGCACCTTGGTATCCGGTATCGATATGAAATCCGGCTAGGACAATATCCAGAGATTTTAAGATTTTTTCCGGAACGTCAAGATTTCCGTTGCTATCCAGGATATTTGATTCCACACCTTTTAATATTTCCACACCATGGATAACCTTGGGTAAATCCAGCAATTTTTTGAAGTAATATTCATGGGGTCCGCCCGGCATATTCAGGCCATGGTCAGTTACCGCAATCATCTTTAGTCCGCGTTCTGCCGCTGAGGCAGCCATTTCGGAGATCGTACTAAAGGCGTGACCACTGGCGATGGTATGGGTGTGTAAATCAACTTCCAAATTTTTAATTGTCATATTTTATCCTCCTTTCTTCTTTTCTATAATTAATATAACAGGAGAATGTTAGACCTATTTTTGCCAAATGTTAAGAAGATGTTAAATCGGAAAGACAAGGTTAGTTTTCTGGACTATTCATGTGTTGCGTATTATAATACATAAAAACAAAAAAAATAAAAAATAATATTGAACAAGAAAGAGGGCGAAAACATGTCAGAAAAACAAACATTTAATGAAGTAAAGGAAAGCCATTTTAAAACATTAGCACAATATGTACCGATTGTAGCACGAGTTCATGGAGATAATCACCCGGAATTTCATGAGGTTCACAAATTATTTGAGACCATCACCCAGAAAACAAAGGCAGCGGGAGCAGAAAAACCTGATTTAAAGGAAGACCTTGCTCGTTTACGTGAAATTACTGATAACTACACAGTTCCGGCTGATGTCTGCGAAAGTTATGAAGCCGTATATAAGATGTTAGCTGAAGTAGATCAAGCTTATTATCAAGTGTAATGCACTCCCGTTACCTAAGAGGTAGGAGCTTCTATCCAGAAAGTAAATTCACTAAATTGCTTTCTGGAATTATTTTATAGGGAGGAGAACTAATTTGCAGCGATTTATCTTAGGTAAGCGAAATCAGATAACCTTAATCAGCGCAATTTTAATTTTAACTGCCTTTATCAGCAAATTAGCTTTTAAAAATATAGAGATATTTATTTGGTCCTTGGTTATTGCCTCAATTTTAGGGGTCGCCCCGATTGCCATCCAAGCGTATCAAGCCTTAAGAGTAAAGGTTGTCAGCATTGATGTTTTAGTTACTATCGCCGTTGTGGGGGCATTTTTAATTAAGAACTATGAAGAATCAGCTATTGTGACCTTCTTATTCTTATTTGGAGCTTTTCTAGAACAACGTACCTTGAATCAAACCCGTTCTGCCATTAAAGAATTAACGGAAATGGCACCGGAAAGTGCGTTAAAACAAAAGGAAAATGGTGAATTCGCCGAAGTAGAAGTAGATGAGGTCGACGTCGGTGATATTTTACTGGTGAAGACTGGGGCCAAAGTTCCGGTTGATGGAACGGTTTTAACAGGAGAAGGGCATATTAATGAAGCAAGTATTACCGGTGAATCTCTGCCGGTAAATAAAAAGAAAGATTCGAAAGTTTTTGCCGGAACGATCTTAGGAAATGGAACCCTGCAAATTGTGGCTGATCGGGTAGGTGAAGATACTACTTTCGGTAAAATTATTGAGTTAGTTGAAGAAGCGCAAGATTCCAAATCAGAAGCCGAACGTTTCATTGACCGATTCTCTAAATATTATACTCCGGCCGTCTTAGTTTTCTCTCTGCTTGTCTGGTTAATTTCCCGAGATATTGAACTGGCAATTACCATCTTAGTGCTAGGATGCCCGGGAGCTTTGGTGATTGGTGTACCTGTTTCCAATGTTGCCGGCATTGGCAATGGAGCGCGACACGGTGTTCTTCTTAAAGGGAGTGAAGTTATTCACGATTTTAGTAAGGTTGAGACAATCGCCTTTGACAAGACAGGTACCTTAACAATTGGTAATCCTAAAGTAGCTGACCAGGAAATTTATACTGATAACGCTGCTGAGGTATTAAGTTACCTTGCCAGTGTGGAAAAGGAATCAGATCATCCCTTAGCTACAGCAATTGTAAAACATCTTGGCGAGACAAAATTGTTTCCGGTTGAAAAAACAGATGTGGTCAAGGGTGGAGGAATTGTCGCTCAGGTAGCTGGACATAGAGTGGCAGTCGGTAATGTTTTCTTGATGGAACAAGAAAAGGTTGCTTTAAATGAAAAAGCTCGTGCCGATATTGCTCGCTTCGAAGCCAACGGCAATTCCCTTGTTTTAACCTCAATTGATGGTGAATTAAAGGCACTCCTGGGTATTCGTGACCAAATTCGTCCGGGGGTAAAAGAAGATCTGCAAAAACTCAAAAAATTAGGTGTAAAGAATCTAGTCGTCCTTTCAGGAGATAATCAAGGAACAGTAGATTTAGTGGCACAAGAAATAGGCTTGACAGAAGCTCGTGGACATATGTTACCGGAAGATAAAGCAGCATATATTGAAGAACTACAAGCTCAAGGTCAAATCGTCGCCTTCGTTGGTGATGGCGTAAATGATAGTCCTTCCTTGGCTCTAGCTCAAATCGGCATTGCCATGGGAAGCGGCACAGATGTAGCTATTGAAACTTCAGATGTTGTCTTAATGAATTCAGATTTCAGCCGCTTACCACATGCATTAGGCTTAACCAAAGCAACAGCTAATAATATGCGTCAAAATATCATTATCGCCGTAGGAGTTGTTTTAATCCTACTGGCCAGCGTATTCTTCAGCGATTGGATGAACATGTCCATAGGTATGTTAGTACACGAAGCGAGTATCTTAGTCGTAATTCTAAATGGGATGAGACTTCTTGGTTACAAATAGTGTATGATGGAGCTAATATAAGAATAGAGGTAATATCAAAATTAAAGGAGAAATGAAAATGCAGAAAGCAACGCTTCAATTAGAAACCCTAACTTGTCCCTCATGTATGCAAAAAATAGAAGGTGCCGTAAAGTCTCTAGATGGAGTAGATAAGGAAAGTTTAAATATTTTATTTAACGCCAGTAAGGTAAAATTAAACTTTGATGATGAAAAACTATCAATAGAAGAGATCGAAAATGCTATTACTAAATTAGGATATGAAGTTAAGAAGTCTCAAGTAAAAGCTTTATGACGTCACAAAAAGGGGCGTAAAACGTGCTAGCTCTAGTTGCAATTTTACCAATTCTAGTAGTAGGATTTTTAATGATTTCCCGACAATGGCCATCTACTAAAGCTATGCCTGTTGCTTATTTTCTAGCTTTAGTTATTGCGGGTTTGTTTTGGAAGATGCCTGCTAATTGGATGTTAGCATCTACAATTGGTGGCTTAATCAATGCAATGGAAATTATCCTCATCGTCTATGGTGCCTTGCTTATTTTGGGCATATTGCGAAAAAGTGGTGGAATTGAGGGAATATCCAATTCTGTATTTGGGGTTTCCGCAGATAGAAGATTACAATTAATCCTGATCGGTTTTCTCATGGGGGCTTTTTTCGAAGGCGCGGCGGGTTTCGGGACTCCCGCGGCTGTGGTTGCTCCATTACTGGTGGGATTGGGGTTTCCACCTTTAATTGCTGCTACAGCAGCTTTAATCGGTAATAGTGTACCAGTATCATTTGGGGCAGTTGGTACACCTATAATTGGTGGTTTTTCTAATTTAACCGCTCATGTCATTAATTATGGTGCCGGCAATGATTTAGGTGTTTTTCTTGGTGAAGTAGGGGGTTTTACAGCTTCACTCCATTTTCTGGTGGGTTCTTTTATCCCTTTGGTGATGGTTTGTTTTATGACTTTAATTGTTGATAAAAGTCTCAAAAAGGGTCTTGCAGTTTGGAAATTAGCCCTAATTGGTGGTCTTCTTTTTACTGTTCCGGAAGTAATAATAGCCAATCTTGTAGGTCCTGAACTTCCCTCACTGTTAGGCTCTTTGATCGCGATACCTTTATTTATAGTTTTAGTGAAGAAGGGCTTTTTTGTTCCCAAAGACAATTGGGATTTTAAACCTTGCGAACAATGGGATGAAGACTGGGAAGGAACTATTCCGGCAGGGCAGTTGAGATCTCCAGGCAATGATAGCGGAGGGAATTCACCAAGAGTAACCGCTAAAGTAATGAGTGCTACCAAAGCGTGGGCTCCTTATGTCATAGTAGGTTTATTATTACTGCTCAGCCGTTTAAAATGGTTACCTCTACAAGGGTTTCTTTATGAATGGGACGTGAGTTGGGTCAACATTTTAGGAACATCTATCAGCCGAGGAATAAAACCTTTATATAACCCCGGTGTTATACCCTTTATGCTTGTAGCCCTACTCATACCGGTAATGCACGGAATGAACCGAAAAGAAGCCCTGAAAATATGGGGAAATACCTTAAAACAAATAAGACCTACTGCTATTGCCTTGTTTTTTGCGCTGGGGTTAACTTATATTATGATGTACTCGGGTGAAGCTAGAGGGGCCGATTCCATGTTAATTGTCATAGCGAAAACTACAGCTTCTGTAGTAGGTAAAGGATGGTATGTTTTTGCTCCGTTAATTGGTATTTTAGGTGTATTTATCTCTGGGAGTAACACGGTTTCCAATATAATGTTTGGTGGACTGCAATTTGATGTAGCTATCCTCAGCGATTTGCCGGTTATTCCGATTTTGGCACTACAGGCAGTTGGTGGTGCGGTAGGTAGCATGATTTGCATACATAGCGTTGTAGCGGTATTGACCACAGTGGGACTTATCGGGAAAGAAGGGCGGGTTATTAGATATAATATTATTATTTGCTTGGCTTATGGAATTTTAGCGGGGCTTGCAACGATAGCGATTGTAGCCTTAAAGCAAATTAGCTCATAATTTTTGGAGGTAGCAAAAAAGAAAAACAGAGGGCGCCGATGAAAGACCGACGCCCTCTGTTTTTCTTTTACAATCTGAGCTTATACTAAAATAATATTGTTAGCTGTTTTGTTAGTCCTTACGCTATATAATGCAAATATAATAGGTGGATTCAACTACCATGGCAAGATGAACAGTAAAAAATTGAAGTTTATAATCAAGGAGGAAGGCGAAAAGTTCACGTTCCTTTTTTGTACGCATTTTAACCGACTTTTGTCTGTCTTGATACAGGTATATATTTAAACCTTCAAAGGTTGAAATATACACCTTTTTTGTTTTGTGCCCAGCAAATACCATCATTTTTTGCGCAAAATCAGACTCGATTCCCTGATCAAGGGCAAATTGAAGAATAGATCCGTATAACCCCCGGATTTTAAAATAATCATAGATGCCGTTTTCAGAACAAAGCTTCAGGTAGCGGGCTGCTAAACCGGAAGCCTTAGCACTATCCTTTGCGGAAATGGCAGCACCTGTGAGTAAACCATAGGCAATGGTGGGGATCATCATTATATTTGATTTTTCGCCAATCTCGATGGAGAGCATAGCGTATTTAACGGCATTAGAGAAATCTGATATCGAGATATAATAGCCGAAGAGCCGGGCTAAGGCAATAGTTTTCAGGTAGTCGCTAACATTTTCAAGATTGGCAAGGATTTCAGCAATAATCGCCGTTTTGGAGTCACTTGTGAACATAAGACTGTAAACAAGACGTTGCATTTTGGCCCATTCTAATTGGAACTTAGAAGTGCGGTAGAGAGAGGCATATTCAAGACCAAGAGTAAAATATTTTATAGTCGTATTATAGGTGGTGGTGCTATTGCCATTTCTTCTCTTCATGTCGTCAATGTGATGGTATATTTCTGCCGCCAAAAGATAAGCCGCCCATAATTCCTCATATCTTCCGGTACTCCTAAGCTTTTGAATCTCAGAAGAGATAATGGTTTCAGCTTTCTGTTGTTCGTCTAGCATTTGATATGCTTTTGCTGCATACATGCCGATACTGTGCATGTCCAAATACAGGCGTTCTTGCTCTGAAAGCGCCAGAGATTTTTCATAGTAGTAAACAGTATCCTTCATTCGTCCTGCAAAAAAATGAACGGCTGTTAAATATCTCTCAAACCAAGCTTTAACCTTGACATTACCTGCCCGAGCACACGTTTCAATCATCATATATGCGGTATCATAGGCTTCCCTTATTTGAGCATTCCAGCAGAGGTTATAGACTTTTTCAATGCCAGCTTGATACAATCTGTCGGGAACCAGGTCGCCAATATTTGCTAAAAGGTTATCTAACAGCTTGTTTGATTCTTCAAAGGAGGCAGAGTTTCTTAATATTCTGGCTTTATGTACTATAGCATCAAAATAGAGGTCTTCATCAGCTTTATTGGCCTGTGGTTTTACATTATCCAGCCAAGTTTTGGCTTCACTGAATTTCCCGATGCTAGAGAGAAAAATCCCTCTAATAAGAGAAATTTTTTGACCAGAGGTGGCTGGGGTGTCGCCTAAGGCTATAAACCAGTTCCGCAGTTCACTGAAATTGCCACTTTTTATCTGGTTTTCGTAGCTGGACGTGATAATTTTCTCCAATATTTCGTTGTCTTTAGCAAGTATGGCGTATTTGGCAGCGTGGGAATACTGCTTTTGTTCATAGTAATATAATCCGGCTTTGCGCTCCAGCCGTTTTTGTTGAGGAGTATCCATGTAATTCAGCGGTACGTAATACAACTTCGCGTTGGGCGGTCCATGCTCCACCTTGTGTTTCCATAAAATCGAAAATCTTCTTATTATTCTCCTCGCCCGGAATAAGTTCAATTGCTTTCTTCTCCGCAATGCCAATACGAAAAAGCAGATTGAGAATCAGCACAGTAACGGTGGCCAGAGAAAGACCGATATTAGAGGAAGAAGTGGTATAGGCAAGACCGCCCAAAATACCGCTGGACATTGTTTTGATTGATTCGGCAAAAATGCCGTTACTGATATTTTTCATATCAGGACGTTTCCAATTGGCATCATTGATCTTCTGACAAGTGGTAAGGTCACCAATACTTTTCAATGAAGCGCAAATTGCCCCAATTAAGAAAGGGGCAAGAACGGTAAAATCAACTGACCAACCGATAAATAAACACACCGAATTATACAATATCTTCATAAAATTATCCAGAGATATGGAATTTTATGGAGGTTATATTTACTTTTTTTATTCTTGACTTTTTATTTTGTTAAAAATAGATAAAATAGTACAATTGGGTCTAATATTAATATATAATAATACTTAATAATGCGAAAAATGGAGAGATTATGATGCAAGGAAAAATTAAGAATCTTAAGCAAATAGTAAACGAGATGAAGAATATGAGATATCGGGAAAATCGTTTTATTGTACCTAAAAAAGAGATCAATCCTGAAAAAAGGCCCCAAGATAAAGAAATAACAAAGTAAAGTAAAGAGGATCTTATACTATGCGGCGACGTCCTTATTATTTAGTACTTTTATTGGTGTTCTTAATCAGTGTTTTTGGCATAACCGGCTGTCAAGCAAAGAAACAACCCATTTCTACAAATAGTAAAAAATGCTCTAGAAACAATATATAATGTTTCTAGAGCATTTTTGATAATTTTAAAATGGAGAAAATGGAACAAACAGCAATAAAATTACTTAATGTAATTGGTGGGAATATAGAACTTTGTAAGGCTACCGAAATAAAAAAGGTACCGGCCGAATTTTTGCATTGGGTTATTTCAAATTACAATGAAAAATTGATACCTAAAAAAAGTCTCGAAGTCGCTCTAAAATATGTGGATTTGAATGCAGATGATCTAAATGTAATTGATGAGCAACCAAAGCCTAAAACAATATAGAACATTTATTTATGGTATGATTAGTAAGTAAGAAAGTATTTTTATGTTATGGAAATGACGGTGATCCAATGAAGATTGAATTAATAACGGACATGCTTATAAAGAAAATCCAAGCAGATATTATTATTCTTTTTGGTTCCGCCGCTGCGGGAAGAATGAGGGATGACAGCGATGTTGATTTGGCCTTCTTGTCAGAGAGAAGCCTAGATGAATATGAAGTATTTATCATTGCCCAGGAATTGGCCAATGAATTGGGTAGGGATGTTGACCTGATAGACTTGAGTAAAGCTTCCACAGTTTTTAAAGCGTATATTTTAGGAACCGGCAAAATTATCTATTCATCTGATGAGAATAAAAAACACGAATTCCAAATAAACACATTTAAAGAGTATGCTTTGCTTAACGAGGAGAGAAAAGTAATTTTGGATAGAGTCAGGGAAAGGGGTGGTATATATGAAAAGTGATATAATCCTGAACAAGGTTGCCATAATTGAAAGATGTATCAAGCGAATAGATGAAGAATATGAAGGCAACCCGGAGAATCTCACTAATATTACCAAACAAGATTCCATCATTTTAAATATACAAAGAGCGGTGGAGGCATGTATTGATTTGGCAATGCACATTGTTGCGGAAAAAGCCTTGGGGATTCCCCAAAATAGCAGGGATGCCTTTGAACTGCTTTATGACAACGGTTATATAACAGATGACTTAAGTAGTCGGCTTAAAGCAATGGTTGGATTCAGGAACATTGCCGTTCATGATTATCAGACGATAAATTTAAGCATTGTGGAAAAAGTAATAAAGGTTCACCTTAATGAGATTAAAGAATTTGCGGCTCTCAGTTTAAAAGTAAATTAAGGATAAATTCATCCCCTATAATAGCTGGAACTGGTTTTTATGAAATAGCAAAACGCCGTCATCTCTAAGTTTTGAAAGTTCAGCCGACATGGCGCTGCGTTCGACGGCAAGATAGTCCGCTAGCTCCTGACGGTTAAAGGGGATGCTGAAACGGTTGCTTCCCGCTTTCTTTGCTTCGGTGGAAAGGTAGGCAAGAAGCTTTGCACGAGTAGTGCGTTTCGAGGTGAATTCGATTTTTTGAGTCAGCGCGATGTTTTTCAAGGAGATGATATTCAGCAAATTATGGACAAGTTTGCTGTGAAAAGAGCAGGCTTTGGCACATGGAACTGTAAGCTTGCGAGAGTCGATAAAAAGAAGATCGCTTTCGGTCGTGGTGATTACACTGATCGGGAGTTTTTTTATTTCCGCACAGGCAAAGGATTCTCCAAACTGATTGCCGGCTCCTATTTTGTCCAGGATACTTCTGTTCCCGTAATAGTCATCCTGCACGACTAAAACTTCTCCTGATAAAACGATGCCAAAGTCTTTAATGCTTTCACCGCTAGAAAACACATTATTACCTTTTTCGTAATGAGCTATTTTGGCGGACAAGCAGGCTAGAAGAGCTTGTAATTCCGCCTCGTTGATGCCTTTGAATAAACTTATGGTGTTCAGTGTCGTTAAATATTTTTTCATAAGAGCCCTCCTTTCGTTGGAATTCCAACAGACTTATTAAGCTAAGCATAGTAAACTGAAGACAACAAGTCAATAACTAGAAAATTATCATTGCTAGAAAGAGGTGAAAGGAAAATGATTAGACAAATTATTAAAATTGATGAAAAAAAATGCAATGGTTGCGGTTTATGTGCGGAAGCTTGTCATGAAGGTGCCATTGGTATGGTTAACGGCAAGGCGAAGCTTCTCCGTGATGATTACTGCGACGGTCTGGGGGATTGTCTGCCGGTTTGCCCAACGGGGGCGATCAGTTTTGAGGAACGTGAAGCGGCGGCCTATGATGAAGTAGCCGTGCAGAAAAACATGCAAGAAAAGCAGGAAAAAGTACAGTGCGGGTGCGAGGAAAAAGCGCAACACCAAGAGGAATCTCTGCCTTGTGGCTGCCCCGGTACTCAGTCTAAAACTATCCGCCGGGTAAGCAGAGACGAAACCGTTTGTAACAATAACGATCATGCTAGCGGGAATATGAGCCATCTGTCACAGTGGCCCGTTCAAATCAAGCTTGTACCGGTTAATGCACCATATTTCGCAGATGCTAATCTCCTTGTTGCCGCTGATTGCACGGCCTTTGCCTACGGCGATTTTCATCATAAGTTTATCCGGAATCGAGTAACCTTGATCGGTTGTCCTAAGCTTGACGAAGGCGATTATAGTGACAAGTTGACGGCGATTATCAAAAATAATAGCATCAAAAGCGTAACGATAGTGCGGATGGAAGTCCCCTGCTGTGGCGGAATCGAAAATGCGGTAAAAAGGGCGCTACAAAACAGTGGTAAATTCATCCCCTGGCATGTAGTGACGATTTCTACTGACGGCAGAATTCTCGATTAACAGAAGTAGAAGCAGTGAATTTTGAAGCAGTAATGGTTATAGATGTCATTTTATTGGTCTAGATTAATAATAAATTAAATTAAAAAGATTAAAGATAAGAGGAGGAGAAAGAATGAGTATGTTCTGTTATCAGTGTCAAGAAACAGCGGGAGGAAAAGGTTGTACAGTACGTGGCGTCTGCGGTAAAAACGAGCAGGTTGCAAAGCTGCAGGATCTTTTGATTTACACGCTGCAAGGCATTTCGGAGATTGTCGTTAAGGGGAAAATGGAGATCAGCCAGCTTGGCAAGATAAATTTCGAAGTGCTCAATAGTCTTTTTATGACCATCACTAACGCCAACTTTGACGATGGTTCAATTGAAAAACAGATCCAGAAAATGCTTGCACTTAGAGATGAACTTAAGGATTCTGTTACCGCTCAAGATTTACATGATGCGGCTACCTTCCTGGTTAATTCCAGAGAGTCTATGCTGGCAAAGGCAGACTCCGTTGGCGTACTGGCAACCGTTAACGAGGATGTGCGTTCTTTGCGCCAGATGATTACTTATGGTCTTAAAGGAATGGCCGCTTATGCGGAACACGCCAAAAACATCGGCAAAGAAGACCTTGAGATCAATGCCTTTATTTATGAGGCTTTGGCCGCAACACTGGACGATTCCCTTTCTGCGGACGATCTTGTAGCGCTGACCCTGAAAACCGGTGAATACGGTGTTAAGGTTATGGCCCTTCTGGATGAGGCGAACACCTCGAGATTTGGTCATCCGGAAATTACGGAAGTAAGTATCGGCGTGAGGAAGAACCCCGCAATCCTGATTTCCGGTCACGATCTGACCGACCTGGAGCAGTTGCTAGAGCAAACCAAGGGTACCGGCGTAGATGTGTATACTCACAGTGAGATGCTACCGGCCCATTATTATCCTGCATTTAAGAAGTATGATCATTTCGTCGGTAATTATGGTAATGCTTGGTGGAAGCAAATTGAAGAATTTGAATCCTTCCACGGACCAATCCTCTTTACCACTAACTGTATCGTTCCGCCTAAGAGCGAAGAGGTTAGGCAGAAAATCTATACTACGGGTTCAACTGGTTTCCCCGGCTGTAAGCATATTGCGCCTGCTGAAAATGGCAAAAAAGATTTTTCCGAAATTATCGCCCTGGCTAAGACTCTTCCTGCACCAGAAGAAATTGAAACAGGCAGTATTGTCGGCGGTTTTGCCCATAATCAGGTCTTAGCGCTAGCTGATAAGGTTGTAGCAGCTGTTAAATCGGGAGCGATTAAGAAATTCTTTGTTATGGCCGGTTGTGACGGACGGATGAAGTCTAGAGCATATTACACCGAGTTTGCCGAAAAACTCCCCCAGGACACCGTTATTATGACTGCAGGTTGTGCCAAATACCGTTATAATAAGTTGAACCTAGGCGATATTGGCGGGATTCCGAGAGTTCTGGATGCCGGACAATGTAACGATTCCTATTCGTTGGCAGTTATCGCACTAAAGCTGAAGGAAGTGTTTGACCTTGATGATATTAACAAGTTACCGATAGCTTTCAATATTGCCTGGTATGAGCAAAAGGCGGTCATTGTATTACTTGCCCTGCTGTATTTGGGTGTGAAGAAGATCCATCTTGGACCTACGCTTCCGGGCTTCTTGTCTCCCAATGTAGCCAAGGTTCTAGTGGAGAAATTTGGTCTAGCCGGCATCGGAACAGTTGATGAAGATCTTGCATTGTTCCTGAATGCCTAATTACAAAGGTAAAGATAAAGAAAGTATTTAAGGAAAGCCACCGATTTGGTGGCTTTCTTGATTCTATAATTTGTCAAGCCTCAATGCTATGTTATAATAATATTCAAGAAATGAATCAGATTAAGGAGAAATATTCATGGAAAAGATCAGAATTGGTATTTTTGGCTATGGTAATCTTGGCAAAAGTGTTGAACTTGGAATTCAGCAAAACAAAGATATGGAATTAGTGGGAGTGTTTACAAGACGTGCTCCTGCAACGCTCAAAACAATCACCCAGGATGTTCCGGTTTATCATCTTGATCATGCTCAAAATATGACGGGGCAAATTGATGTGATGATACTATGTGGAGGAAGCATGACTGATATGCCTACACTGGGACCTTTATTTGCAAGTATGTTTAATACAGTTGATGGTTTTGATAATCATCCTAAAATTCCGGATTATTTTAATGCAGTTAATCAAAAGGCTTTAGCAGCTGGAAAAGTATGCATTATCTCCAGTGGATGGGACCCGGGCATGTTCTCCTTAAACAGATTATATGCGGAAGTAATTTTACCTGTGGGTAAGACTTATACTTTCTGGGGAAAGGGAATAAGTCAGGGTCATTCTGATGCGATTAGAAGAGTAAAAGGAGTAAAGAATGCAATTCAGTATACTATTCCGATGGAAAATGTTATCGCAGCAGTTAAAAGAGGAGAGATGCCGGAACTTACGGCAAGAGAAAAGCACAGAAGGGAGTGCTTTGTAGTTGCTGAAGAAGGTGCTGATAAAACACAAATAGAACATGATATCAAAACAATGCCGGATTATTTTTCTGATTATGACACAGAAGTATATTTCATTACAGAGGAAGAACTGAAAAAAAATCATAGTGGTCTACCTCATGGAGGATTAGTTCTTCGTTCCGGTAAAACAGGTTTAAATGAAGAGCATAACCATATGATTGAATATAAAATAGTGTTGGATTCAAACCCGGAATTCACGGCAAGTGTACTACTTGCCTTTGCTAGAGCGGCATATCGTTTAAATCGGGAGGGCGTATCCGGTGCAAAAACAGTAGTAGATATTGCTCCTGCGTATCTTTCCAATAAAACCGCAGAAGAACTAAGAAAGTCGCTGATCTAATTAACCTAACATAAAGGCGGATATGTCCTATCTAATGGACATATCCGCCTTTATGTTAGTCTTTTTTAGTCATGGTTTTTATTTACAACATCAGCTATACTATAATTGTTATATAATTGGAAGAATTCTTTAAATTTACGAGTGTTTTCGGAGGTGATATTTATGAGTAATAAAAGGAAAATAGTACAAATAGCAGTTATTTTTTTAGTATTTGCCACAATTATAGGAGTAATAATTACCGGTTTATTGCGCTATAATCAGGAAGCATATACTGACCCGGAACATATTAGGGGTACTGATTTGTACGAAACCGGTTTGGATGAGGATCCGGACAAAGATGGGCTGACAAATGCTGAGGAAAAAAAATACGGGACTAATATAAGCAATTTTGATACAGATGGTGATGGACTAACAGATTTTTATGAGATTTCGGAATCAAAGACAAATCCCTTGAAGACTGATTCTGATAATGACGGACTT
>Ga0265294_10002977_pt1 | contig 22003 bp, 17 predicted proteins | sample MunlanPumphouse3_FD_192504 | JGI IMG/M metagenome (GOLD analysis project Ga0265294, IMG submission 192504) | Groundwater microbial communities from a municipal landfill in Southern Ontario, Canada - Pumphouse #3 | ecosystem: Environmental > Aquatic > Deep subsurface > Groundwater | place... | reverse complement strand
CAGGACACTACATAAAAGTAGCGCCCTTCATTCGTCATATAACCCACTTAACGATTGTGTGATGAAAAAGCCTTGTTGGCCTCAGCCATTCTATGCGTATCTTCCTTTCTCTTGAAGGCAGCACCTGTATTGGCTATCGCATCGAGCAATTCGGCAGAAAGCTTTTCACTCATGGATTTACCATTACGACTACGAGCAGCATTAATGATCCAGCGCATAGCCAAAGCTTCACGTCGATTATCTTTCACCTCAACTGGCACTTGATAGGTAGCTCCACCAACACGACGAGATTTTACCTCTACCATCGGCTTAACATTTTCAAGTGCTTTAATGAACACTTCTAGTGGATTTTCCCCACTCTTTTCCCCTACAACAGTCAATGCATCATAGATAATTTTCATACTGAGAGACTTCTTACCATTGAGCATCATCCGACGAATAAATTTTTCTAATATTACACTATTGTAAACGGGATCCGGAAGGATTTCTCGTACCGGAGCAACTGTTCTTCTTGCCATTGCCTACCTCCATCAAGCCTTAGGCTTCTTCGCACCATACTTGGAGCGGCTTCGTTTGCGATCATTGACTCCCAGCGTATCCTTCGCACCTCGTACAATATGGTAACGAACACCTGGCAGGTCTTTGACTCTTCCACCACGCAAGAGAACCACTGAGTGTTCCTGTAGGTTATGGCCAATACCTGGAATATAGGCAGTTACTTCAATCCCATTGGAAAGGCGCACCCTGGCAACCTTTCTCAAAGCTGAGTTTGGTTTTTTTGGCGTGACGGTCATCACTCTCGTGCATACACCACGCTTTTGGGGACAATTTTGCAACGCAGGCGATTTCGTCTTATTGACCGCTGATTTGCGTCCCTTTCTTATTAATTGATTAATTGTAGGCATCTTACGATACACTCCCTTTATCTTCTTGAAGGCTAGAAATCTTAGTACATCTCTAGCCGAGTGGGATGGCTACCTGCCATCCCTTTTCTATTTTAATCTCCAAAGTCAGCATGTGAAACACAATCTCTAATCAGATTCAACAATAAAAAGTAGGTTACCTTTAATCATCTGAATCATCGTCAGTTTCACCTTCGGATATCATTTCTTCTCCATCGTCCGAATCAAAATCTTCATCTTGGTCGAACATCCCTAAACGTCGCGAACCCATGAGTGATTGAACTTTCTCACCCAAGTCAATCGGGCTATCTTCTTTCACACGTATATTTCGGTATCGCTTCATACCGGTACCGGCTGGAATCAGATGACCAATTATGACATTTTCCTTGAGCCCTCGCAACACGTCTCTACTACCAGCAATTGCTGCATTTGTCAAGACCTTCGTTGTTTCCTGGAACGAGGCGGCTGAGATGAACGAGTCAATACTCAACGAAGCCCGCGTAATACCCAAGAGCATCGGACGTGCATCAGCAGGCTGTCCACCTTCGGCAATAACTCTGCTATTCTCCTCATGGAATCGATATTTGTCAACCTGTTGACCTTGAATAAAGCTAGTGTCACCAACACTAATGATTTCAACCTTGCGCAACATCTGCCGCACAACTACACCTAAGTGCTTATCGTTGATATCGACACCCTGCAAGCGATACACCTCTTGCACTTCATCTAAGAGGAATGACTGCAAAGCATTTTCACCAAGAATTTCAAGGATATCATGAGGATCGATCGCCCCATCACAGAGCCTCTCAGCAGCTTCAACACGGTCCCCATCACGGGCTACCATATGCTTACTCATCGGAACCAAGTGCTTATATTCATTCCCAAAATCATCCTCAATCATAATGACCCGCTTGCCTTTGACCACTGCCCCAAAACGGACAACACCATCAACTTGGGCCAAAACAGAAGGATTCTTAGGTCTTCTAGCTTCAAAAAGCTCCCCAACACGAGGAAGACCACCAGTGATATCTTTGGTCTTCACACTCTCTTTAAGCAACTTAGCTAAAATACGCCCTTTCTTTACCTTGACTCCATCATCTATATTGAGATACGAAGCGGCTGGTAAAAAGTAGGTAGCCAAAGGCTCTTTATCTTCTCCAAGAATCATGATCCGGGGCTGCAGAGTTTCACTGATATGGTCCGTGATTTTTTTCTCTATACCACCCGTTTCAACGTTCACTTCTTCTTTTAGCGTCGTGCCCAACTTAATATCGACAAATTCAATAGTTCCATCAAACTCAGCGATTATAGGCTCACTAAAAGGATCAAAAAGGACAACTGTGGCACCCTCAGGTACAAGCGAGCCAAGATTCACTTTTAACTCTGATCCATTGCGAACGTCCATTCGTTGTTCCGGTGCGACAATAAATGCTTTATCATCAAACACCTTAATCAAGCCAATATATTCCGATAAAACCAGCTTTCCTTTTGTATTTTCATACAACGGAGCACCAATAATAACTTTATCGCCATCTGCCACTAATAATTTCTTAACGCCAGTGGTAGGTATTTCAGCAAAAACTCTGGAATAGAAAATATATCCCTTCCGAGTGAAAAGTTTCACACCTTCTGCAGTTTCAACTAATGTTCCCAAAATATTATTGATTACAATAGGATGATGGAAAGTAACTTTATTCTCTTCTGCTCCACTCGTTGCCGTCCCTCCAATATGGAAAGTCCGCATGGTAAGCTGTGTCCCTGGTTGCCCAATTGACTGGGCAGCGATAATACCAACAGCTTCCCCGATATCAACAGGACGATTTTTTGCAAGGTTACGCCCATAACACATCTGACAAACACCATGATGAGCTTCACAAGTAAGTACCGTCCGAATGAGGACTGATTCAATACCAGAATCTTCTATTTCGTGCGATTTGGCAGCAGTGATTTCAGAGTTTACCTCTAAAATTAGATCCCCAGTTATAGGATGAACAACTTTTTCAAGCGTATAGCGACCAACAATGCGATCTGCTAGTGACTCAACAATATCATCGCCATCCTTCATGGCGGTCCGCTCAATACCATTAATAGTACCGCAATCTTCTTCATTAATAACCACATCTTGAGCGATGTCGACCAGGCGTCGGGTTAAATAACCAGCTTCAGCAGTCTTTAAGGCAGTATCAGCGAGTCCCTTTCTAGCTCCGTTCGTTGAAATAAAGAACTCAATAATTGAAAGCCCTTCTTTAAAGTTTGAACGAATAGGGAACTCAATAATATCCCCAGAAGGCTTAGCCATCAAACCACGCATTCCACCTAACTGACGAATCTGCGTTTTTGAACCACGTGCACCCGAGTCTGCCATCAAATAGAGCGGGTTGAACCCATTCTGACTGGTCCTGAGCTCTTCCATGAGTGAGTTGGAAATATCTTCTGTTGTCTTACTCCACACTTCAACAACGCGATTGTATCGTTCATCTTGGGTAATATGACCCTGACGATACTGTTCGCGAATTTCTGTCTGGCGTTGATCGGCGGCCGCTACTAACGTGGCCTTAGCCTCAGGAATAATCATATCGGACAAGCCAATTGTAGCACCAAATAACGTCGCATACTTAAACCCGATATCTTTGATTGAATCGAGCATTTTTACCGCTACCGAAGCCTTCTGGTTTTGAATGACCTCGCCTACTAATCGTTTGAGTTCTTTGTCTCCAAAGCACACATTCTGGAAAGGGATTTCAGGAGGCATCTCAGCATTGAACAACACGCGCCCAGGAGTTGTCTCGATGACTGTACCATCTGCAAGACGATATTTAATCAGTGCATTATAAGAAAGGGCATCAATTTCAATAGCTAAGATTATTTCCGCTGAATTATCGTAAAATCTTCCCGTACCTTTAGCCCCTTTCATTTCACGAGTCAAGTAGTTAATACCCAACACCATATCTTGAGAAGGGAAAACAATAGGCTTACCATTAGCTGGATCTAACAAGTTATTAGCTGAAAGCATCAGTGTCCAACACTCAATCTGCGCTGCTTGCGTCAGAGGAACGTGAACTGCCATCTGATCCCCATCAAAGTCAGCATTATAAGCATGACAAACAAGCGGGTGGAGTTTAATAGCTTTACCATCAACTAAAACTGGTTCAAAAGCCTGAATACCGAGGCGGTGTAATGTCGGAGCACGGTTGAGTAGTACCGGATGCTCTTTCACAACATCATCGAGAATAGCCCACACTTCCGGAGTCTCTTGTTCAACGAGAGTTTTAGCTTTCTTAATGTTATAGACAACCCCTTTTTGCACCAATTTCTTCATAATAAAAGGTTTGTACAACTCAAGAGCCATCTTAGAAGGTAAACCACATTGATGCAAACGCAACTCAGGCCCCACGACAATAACTGAACGACCACTATAGTCAACGCGCTTACCCAACAAGTTTTGGCGGAAACGTCCCTGTTTCCCCTTGAGCATATCTGACAACGACTTGAGCGGTCGGTTTGAAGCTCCTTTCACTACTCGTTTTTTCTTGGAATTATCAAATAAGGCATCAACAGCTTCCTGAAGCATCCGTTTTTCATTACGAATAATAATATCGGGAGCATGGAGCGATATTAGTCGGGTCAAACGATTGTTACGATTGATTACTCTTCGATACAAATCATTGAGATCGCTGGTTGCAAAACGACCACCGTCTAATTGTACCATCGGCCTGAGTTCTGGTGGAATTACCGGAATAACTGTCAGAATCATCCACTCAGGACGGTTCCCGCTATCACGGAAGTTCTCAACTACCTCAATCCGTTTTAATAAGCGCTTATCTGCTTTCTCCCCTTTGGCAATCATCTGCTCACGAAGTGTAGCCGAGAGACTCTCAAGATCTAAATTCTCAAGGAGGATCTTAACTGCTTCAGCACCCATCATAGCCTGAAATGATTCTCCGAATTGTTCCCTAGCCTGATAATATTCATCTTCAGTGAGCAATTGTTGATAACGTAACTCTGTCTCACCAGCATTTATTACGACATACTTCTCATAATAGAGAACTGACTGTAAGGCAGCCCGAGGAATATCAAGCAACAAACTCATTCTAGATGGGACAGAACGATAATACCAAATATGCGAAACAGGGGAGGCCAGATCAATATGCCCCATCCGTTCTCGCCGTACCTTAAAGTGGGTAACTTCGACGCCACAGCGGTCACAAATTACACCCTTGTAGCGAATAGACTTAAACTTTCCGCAATAACATTCCCATTCTTTAGTCGTTCCGAAAATCTTCTCGCAAAAGAGTCCGTCACGTTCCGGACGTAGAGTCCGGTAGTTGATTGTCTCCGGCTTCTTGACCTCACCGTATGACCAAGCCTTGATTTGCTCAGGGCTGGCCAATTTTATCATGATGCTGTCGAAATCCTGAATTTCCTTCATCCGAATTCTCCTGCTTAATTAATCGAATGTCGCTTATTGATAAGCTCTTCGTCCCGTTCTGTAAGCGGTATTTGCCGCCCCTTAGAATCATATACGGACATATCGAGCGCCAAACCACGAACTTCTTGAACGAGTACATTGAAAGCCTCTGGCATACCAGCATTTGTTGCCGGTTCACCTTTCACAATGCTTTCATAAATCTTTACTCTTCCATTCATATCATCTGACTTGATGGTAAGGAGTTCTTGCAAAGTATTTGCCGCTCCATACGCTTCAAGTGCCCAAACTTCCATTTCTCCTAACCGCTGACCACCAAACTGGGCTTTCCCACCTAAAGGCTGCTGTGTAACTAACGAGTAGGGACCAGTTGAACGAGCATGCATCTTGTCATCTACCAAGTGGTGCAGTTTTAAATAATAAATATAGCCACAGAATACGGGATTTACAAATGGGACACCTGTGAGACCATCATACAGAGTTGTCTTAGCATTAATCGGAAGATTTGCCTCACGCATCTTCGCTTCGATTTCATCTACCGAGGCCGATTGGAATACGGGTGACGAGTACCACTCATTAAGAACGTTGCCCGCCCAACCAAGTTGCGTCTCCATTAATTGCCCAATATTCATCCGTGACGGAACACCCAATGGATTTAAACATACATCAAGTGGAGTACCATCAGCCATGTATGGCATATCTTCTTCTGGCAACACACGGGCAACTACACCCTTATTACCATGCCGTCCAGCCATCTTATCGCCCTGCCGGAGTTTTCGTTTTGTAGCAATAAGGACCTTAACCATCTCATCAACACCAGGAGGTAATTCATCCCCCTCGCTTCTTTTTAGCCGCTGAATATCGATAATAGTCCCTTCAGTTCCATGAGGCACTTTCAACGAAGTATCACGCACCTCTTTAGCCTTTTCGCCAAAGATTGAATTGAGCAATTTAAACTCTGGCGTTGTATCCGCTTCTGATTTCGGGGTCACTTTTCCAACTAAAATATGCCCAGGACGGACTACCGTACCGACTCTAACAATCCCATCTTCATCCAGTTGTTCAAGGCTTTTTTCGCTGGTATTGGGGATATCGCGAGTTAATTTTTCAGGTCCAAGCTTTGTTTCTCGAATATCGGTAGTAAATTCCTTAATATGAATTGAGGTATAAATATCTTCTTTAACCACACGTTCAGAAATCAGTACCGCATCTTCGTAGTTATACCCATGCCATGGCACAAATCCAACTAAAATATTACGACCAAGTGCCAATTCACCGTTTTGTGTCGCCGGTCCATCAGCAATAACTTCACCTGCTTCAACATGCTGATCTTTGACAACTATCGGCTTCTGATTAAAACAAGTATCTTGATTGGTCCGTTCAAATTTCTGCACTTGATAGATATCGACATCACCTTCAATCTCACTTTGATCTGGGGTAATTTCAATTCTAACAGAAGAGACATAACTCACCGTACCAGCACGGGTGGCTTTAATAAGGACACCGGAATCATAGGCGGTCTTAGCTTCCATACCAGTACCAACGTACGGGGTCTCAGGGAACAACAAAGGTACAGCCTGACGTTGCATGTTTGAACCCATCAAGGCTCGGTTAGCATCATCATGTTCTAAAAATGGAATCAAGGAAGCAGCCACACTTATAACTTGCTTGGGGGAAACATCCATGTATTTAACTTCTTTTGCCCCTCTAGTAGTATAATCACCACTACGACGGACTGGAATATCTTCTTCCAGAAAGTTTCCCTCTGCATCTAAAACTGAGTTTGCCTGTGCGATATAAAACTTCTCTTCATCATTCGCATCTAAATAGCGATACGATGTTGATACCACACCATCTACAACGCGGCGGTAAGGGGTCTCTAAAAACCCATGCTTATTAACACGAGTATAGTTTGCCAACGAGACAATCAACCCAATATTCGGCCCTTCTGGAGTCTCAATGGGACACATTCTCCCATAGTGAGTGTAGTGAACATCACGAACTTCAAATGAAGCCCGATCGCGTGAAAGCCCCCCAGGCCCCAACGCATTTAAGCGTCGCTTATGGGTCAATTCCGCTAATGGATTGACTTGATCCATAAACTGACTCAACTGACTCGAACCAAAAAATTCCTTAATAGCAGCAACTACCGGTTTAATTGAAATTAAATCTTGTGGTTTAACTTGATTGCTTTCAAGGTTCATCCGCTCACGTGCTATCCGTTCCATTCGTGCAAAAGCTGCACTGAGCTGGTTTTGCAATAGTTCACCAACTGATCGTACACGTCGGTTCCCCAAATGGTCGATATCATCAACATTGGCCTCACCAATATATACTTTAATGAGAAAGTCCATAGTGTTAACAATATCTTGCGGAGTTAACACTGTAAGATCTGTACTAGCATCCTCATCATCAATATCTTCATCAGTCCCAAACTTCTTATTGAACTTATAGCGACCGACACTGCCTAAATCATAACGTCGGCTAGAGAAGAATTGATCAGGAAGATCTTTCTCAGCCCGCTCTATGGCAATCATCTCACCCGGTTGGAGTACGGCATAGATAGGAGAAAGAACATCTTCTTTCATCGGTTCATCATGCCCTTCTTGGGTATACTTGGCATCTTCAATCTCAAAACAATTGAGGATCATGCGCGAGTGCAACGAATCAGGATGTTGTTCATCAATAATTTGAATCGATGTGAGGCCATCTTTCACTAAAGCTTCAATAAATGTAGGAGACAACTCATCTCCAGCACGCAATAGTTTCTTAGCTGATTTCCCACCCTTCGTCGAATAGATATCTGTAAAAGCTACTGCTCCGACCAACTCATTATTGGCTTTAACATCTTTTAACAGTTCGACAGTTTTTGGCTTATAAAAATTAGCTACAATCTTTTCGCGGGTATCAAATCCAATTGCCCGCAAAAACAACGTGCCTAGAATTTTCTTCTTCCGATCTACCTTCGCATAGATCAGTTCTTTTTTCTTATCATCTATCTCAAATTCTAGCCAAGATCCACGATAGGGAATTATTCGAGAAGAATAGACTCCCTTATCATCAGAAAAGATCACACCAGGAGAACGGTGAATCTGACTGACAACAACGCGCTCAGCTCCATTGACGATAAACGTACCACGATCGGTCATTAATGGAATATCACCAAAAAAGATTTCACGTTGGCGTAGCTCGCCCGTTGCGGTCAGCTCTAAACTGATTGTTGCTTTGATAGGAATGGAATAAGTCCGTCCCTTCCGTTTACATTCGATCTCGGAGAACTTTATGTTGTCATAATCGATCGTGTACCCATGATAATGTAGGCACATTTCGCCATTTTGGCTCTCGATCGGAAATGTCGATTGAAAGACCTGTTCCAAACCAGAGTTTGGATCAAGCTCCATTTCTTTTTTTACACGATCGAGTTGCAGGAACCTTTCATACGAATCGAGCTGAATACCAACGAGATTCGGTAACTCACACACTTCTTGCGTATGGGTTCCAATATATTTTCTAGTAATTGAATTGCCTTTGGCAACCATTGTTACCCTCCGGAGGTCTGTGTTGCGGAAGATTCGGACAGGAGTCCGAGAACCCACACATCGGATTGTAGTAGACACAACCGGCCACCGAAATAATTCGGTGGCTGGATCCCTCAGGCTAATGCCTGTTTAAACATAACAAAAAACGAGTTATTTAACTTCAACAGTCCCGCCTGCTTCCTCAAGTTTTTCCTTGATGCTCTTGGCGTCATCTTTTGAAACTGCTTCTTTAATAGCTCCACCAGCAGTAACAAGATCTTTTGCTTCTTTAAGGCCCAAACCAGTAAGAGCACGTACAGCCTTAATAACAGAAATAGTCTTGCCTTCTGCGACACCCTTAAGGATGACATCAAATTCAGATTGTTCTTCGACTTCTTCAACAGCAGCGGCTGCTCCAGCGACAGCAACAGGTGCGGCTGCAGTAACGTCAAACTTCTCTTCCATAGCTTTGATGAGGTCAGAGACCTCCATCACAGTCATATTTGCGACTGCTTCCAAAATTTCTTCTTTAGTAGCCATATTATCTTCTCCTTGTATTATACGTACGGTAATAGCAGGTCTACGTGAACGCGAAGACTAATACCGTATTAATTTTCTTTTGCATCAGCAACAGCCTGCAAAGTCCGAACGAGCTTTGAAAGTGGGGCTTTCATAGTACCCATCAACATCGCAATCAATTCCATCCTCGTCGGTAATTTGCTATATGCTTCGATTGCCTCTTTATCAAACAGCTTCCCATCAAGATAAGCACCTTTGACCTGCAGGGGAGTACTCTTGACAAAATCAAAGAGAATCTTTGTTGCTAAACTCGAAGCATCCTCTCCTTTAGTTAAAAGCACTGCAGTCGGTCCCTCAAGATTAGCTTCAGTTCCCTTATGCTCTAAATCATTCATAACGATTTTTGCAAATCTATTTTTTACTACCCGGTATGTAGCCTCTTGCTCTCTCAATTGAGATCGCAACAGAGAAATTTGTTCTACAGTCATCCCGCGATAATCGGTAAAAACGAATCCGTCATACTGGGAGAATTCATCCGTCATCACTTTAACGGCATCCACTTTATGTTGGGCTTTTCGCGCCTTATATTCTGCCATTTCACCAATCCTCCTAGTTCTCTCTCACAGCAACCATGACGCCAGGCCCCATAGTTGAACTGAGAGCAATGCTCTTAAGAAATTCACCTTTTGCATCACTAGGTCTCTTTCTTAACACTTCAGCGATAACAACACGCGCATTTTCAACTATCTTTTCAGCATCCATCGAAACCTTGCCAACTGCCAAGTGTAACACACCTGTCTTATCGGAACGGAACTCGACACGACCCTGCTTTAATTCAGCCAATGCACCTTTAATATCAAAAGTTACCGTTTGGGTCTTCGGGTTAGGCATAAGACCACGTCGACCTAAAATAGGTCCAAGACGACCAACATCTTTCATCATGTCTGGTGTGGCCACAGCTACATCAAAATCCATCCATCCGTCACGAATCTTCTCAACCAAATCTACATCACCGACGTAGGTCGCACCTGCATCAAGAGCTTCTTGAGCTTTATCACCTCTAGCAAACACCAAGACCCGCTTTTCGGCTGAGAATTGATGGGGAAGAACCACAGTATCCCGAACTGATTGGCTTTTTTTCAAAGCTAGGTTCAAAGAAAGTTCTACCGTTTCATCAAATTTAGCATAGGCGATTTTCTGGACTAGATCGACTGCATCGGCAAAAGAGTATTGCACTGTTCTATCGACTTGCTTAAGGGCTTCTATATACTTCTTTCCATGCTTCATTTTGGCGCCTCCACCTCAACACCCATGCTTCTAGCTGTGCCGGCGATGATTTTTTTGGCAGCTTCCATATCATTCGCGGTCAGATCAGGAAACTTGGTCTTGGCGATCTCGGCCAGTTGGGCTTGTTTCAACTTTGCAACTTTCTGAGTATGTGGTACTCCAGAACCACTAGCGATGCCACAAGCCTTCTTAATAAGAACCGCAGCTGGCGGAGTCTTAAGGATGAAGGTAAAAGAACGATCAGCATACACAGTGATAACTACTGGAATAACTAATCCAGCTTCAAAGTTCTTTGTTTTATCATTGAACTGCTGGACAAATTGAGGCGCGCTGACTCCATGAGGACCAAGAGCTGGTCCTACTGGGGGTGCTGGCGTAGCCTTTTGGGCGGGGCACTGCAACTTAATGATTGCAGCCACCTTTTTCTTTGCCATATTTCTATCTCCTTACGCGACAACTCGTAGCTTCGCGCTGGTATTAACGCCTTTCCAACGGAAAGGCTCCCACCTTCCGGAACACCCGGAGGGAGAATGTTAAAAACCTCTATTATTATATTTTCTCTACTTCCAGAAAATCAACTTCAACTGGAGTTGATCTCCCAAAAATACCAACCAATACCCGTAAACGACCTTTTTCTAAGTTCACTTCTTCAATTGTACCAGTGAAAGATTCAAACGGACCTTCAACGATCTTAACATGCTCACCTTGACTAAACGACTGTTTAGGTCGCAACACTTTTTCTGTTTTAATCTCGCCGGTTTTCTGTAAGATACCCTTTAGCTCTTCACTTGTAAGAGGAGTAGGCTTGCGCCCATCCAGAGATCCAACAAATCCAGTAACACCTTGAATTTTCTTTATTTGGGAACAAAAAAATTCCCACTGGTATTCTGGTAAATCCATTTGGACAAGAATATAGCTTGGCAGGATTTTCCGTTTAACGGTTTTTTTGACCCCATCTTTAACTTCAATAACTTCTTCAATTGGTACTTTTACATCAGAAACGACCTCACCGAATTGTGGGTCACTTTCCATCATTTTATGGATAATTTTTTCTATTTTATTCTCATACCCTGAATACGTATGTACTACATACCAGCCTTTAGCCATGTTCTCTCCTAGAAAATCAAATCGACACCCTGAACTAGCAAGAAATCGACCAAGCCGAGAACCAAAGCAAAAATAGCGGTAGATACAAGTACCACTTTGGTAGAGGCTAAAACCTCCTCACGAGAAGGCCAAACAACTTTCTTCAGCTCCAAGCGAGATTCTTTTAAATAGCGAATCAACTTCTTCATCAAATAACTCCTTGTCCGGGAGGTCAACAGGTCAGGTAGGACTCGAACCTACAACATCTGGTTTTGGAGACCAGCGCTCTAGCCATTGGAGCTACTGACCTGTTCGCCTCTCGATACGCTATTTTATCTTCGTCTCACGATGAAGGGTATGTTTACGATCAAATGGACAATATTTGTTCATTTCAAATTTTTCTGGAGTATTTCTCCGGTTCTTTTCAGTTGTATAGTTTCTACGCTTGCACTCTGTGCACTGCATGGCTATCTTTTCAACTGGTCCTTTTTTCTTAGCACTACTACCAGCCATCCTAAACTCCTTGCCGGAATAAGTCCGGCGCTACTCTCCACAAAATCCAGAAGGAAAAAAGCCCTCGATCGGATTTGAACCGATGACCCCCACCTTACCATGGTGGTGCTCTGCCAGCTGAGCTACAAGGGCAAATCAACATCTGCACGGATTACCATAGGCCGCACCATCATTGTGGTCGAGCAGATGTCAAAGTAGCAAATCACCATTCTTTTGTCAATATCAAACTCTCTCAAATCATAAAACTAACCTATATAGAGGATTCTGTACATCCTGTCAGGTTGATTTGACCACCTGATTCCAGTACTATGCTAATAAGAGGCGGTAATATATTTCCGCTAAAGGAGCATTATGAACACCAAAGAACAAAACACGCGTTTCTCACCGACTAAAGCAGCAATAGCTTTAGATTTCGCGGAACATTTAAAATACACCCTTGACTCAGATGAGTATCATAACACAGAAGTATCTCGATATACAGCATTAGCACTCTCTATTCGAGATAGAATTATTCACCAATGGCACCAAAGTCGGTCTACACAGCGGGCCGCTGGGGCAAAACGAGTCTATTACCTCTCATTAGAATTTCTCATGGGACGCGCGATGACTAATAATGTCATCAACCTTAAGTTAGAAAAAGAAGTTAAAGGGGCAATGGCAGACTTGGGTTACACTTGGGAAGAATTTATTGAAGTAGAGCCGGATGCAGGATTAGGTAATGGAGGCCTTGGCCGCTTAGCAGCCTGTTTCCTTGATTCACTAGCTACCTTAGACATCCCCTCGTTTGGCTATGGAATAAGATATAACTATGGTATTTTTAGACAACATATCCGTAATGGTTGGCAGACAGAACAACCAGATAATTGGTTGCGCCACGGTAATCCTTGGGAAATTGCTCGCGAAGATGTTCGTTACACGGTCAATTTTGGTGGTGAAGTCCGCTTCATCCGTGAAGGAGGACGGGATCAGTATAAATGGATCAGTGCAGAACAGGTGCACGGAGTAGCCTATGACATGCCAATTGTTGGCTATGGTGGAAACACAATCAATACACTACGTCTTTGGAGTGCCAAAGCGACCGAAGAGTTTAACTTCCAGGAATTTAATGAGGGAGATTACGTTCAAGCGGTACGTGCAAAGGTTCTAGCTGAAAACTTAAGCCAAGTATTATATCCTAACGATACTTTATATATGGGCAAAGAATTGCGCCTCAAACAACAATACTTCTTTGTTGCCTGTTCGTTAGCAGATATCATCCGTCGCTTCAAACGCCAAAATGCACCTTGGAGCACATTCCCTGATTTTGTAGCCATACAACTAAATGACACCCACCCTTCACTGGCAATTCCCGAATTGATGCGTATCCTTATCGATATAGAACAACTAGAGTGGGAAGAAGCTTGGGATATCACGGTAAAAACTATGGGATACACAAACCACACCCTTATGCCTGAAGCTCTCGAAAAATGGGCACTACCCATGTTAGAAGCTATTTTACCAAGACACCTCCAGATAATCTATGAAATAAACCACCGTTTCCTCCAACATGCAGTTGCATTTTTTCCCCTTAAACCCGAATTAATGCAGCGCTTGAGTATTGTAGAAGAAGGTCCTGTCAAGCAAATCAGAATGGCAAACTTGTCAATTATCGGCTCCCATTCTACTAATGGAGTAGCCGAGTTACACTCGCGGTTGCTCAAGGAACGGATGTTTCCTGAATTTGCCACCGTATTTCCAGATCGTTTTAACAACAAAACAAATGGTATTACCCAACGACGATGGCTACTAGACTCAAATCCCTTGCTGGCATCTAAGATTACTGAAGCCATCGGGGATGGATGGATTACCGATTACGGGCGAATTCATGAACTGGCCCCCTTTGCCGAAGATGCAAATTTCCGCACCGATTTCTTAGCCATCAAGCAAAAGAATAAAGAGCATGCGGTAAAATTCATCAAAAAAGATTGTGGCATAACTATTAACCCAAATACCATGTTCGACGTACAAGTGAAACGGATCCATGAATACAAACGCCAACTACTTAATGCCTTTAATATCATACTACTGTATCAACGGATCAAAGAGGGACGAATATCAGATTTCTCCCCTACCACCTTTATTTTTGGCGGCAAAGCGGCTCCAGGGTATGTGAATGCTAAATTAATAATCAAATTAATCAATAATTTAGCTAAAGTTATCAATAATGATAGTGATGTACGCGACCTTATAACAGTCCATTTCTTGCCCAACTATCGAGTCACGATGGCTGAAAATCTTATCCCGGCAACCGACCTTTCAGAGCAGATCTCAACTGCAGGATTTGAAGCGTCTGGTACTGGTAATATGAAGTTTATGTGTAACGGAGCCTTAACTATTGGCACCATGGATGGTGCAACAATTGAAATGGCAGAAGAAGTTGGTCGTGAGCATATGTTTATATTTGGCCACTCTGCCGAGGAAATAGAACAGATGAAGGCGCAATATGATCCCTACGCTTGGATCACAAAGGATCCAGAAATCAAGAAAGGGATGGATTTACTCCTATCAGGCTATTTTAACGTCATGGAGCCCAACATTTTTGATCCTCTAAAACAAGCGTTGCTGAATGAAGATAGATATTTCCATTTTGCCGACTTAAGAAGTTATGCTGATGCGCATACAGAGGCCTCTTTCCTGTACACTAATGATCGCGATACATGGGCCCAAAAAGCTATTCTTAATATTGCCGCATCAGGAAAATTCTCCAGTGACCGTACCATCATGGAATACACTAATGATATCTGGAAGACACGAAGATGCCCTATTGTGCGTGATGAATCAGCCAGCTCAACTATGCGTAGTGCGCGAAAGCGGTAAATAAGTTAACCGATAAAAGGAATTAACTTTGTTAACCAAACACCGATTTGACTAAATATAGGGGCAAAGAGGAGAGCCGGAATGAAATTTCCGGCTTTAAATTGGCGAACCTTCATTAAGCCAAAAGCAATCATTATTAACAAGACTCCACCAGCGGCTGAAAGTTCAATCAAACCAGACTCCCCCAATAACGGAGAAATCCATCCACCAGCTAAAGTAAAAAATCCTTGGTACAATAGCACAACTACTGCTGAACCAATCACTCCTGGCCCGTAAGCAGCTGCAAAGACAATGGCCATAGAGCCATCTAAAACTGATTTAATAAAAATTAAGGTGTAATCTCCCTGCGTTCCAGCTGCAATTGGCCCAACTACCGCCATGGCTCCCGAACAAAAGAGCAGTGATGAATTGAGAAACCCCCGTGCGAATAAAGATCCCTCTGAAAGTGGTTGGTTTTCGTTATTACGCCCTTTTGTCTTCTTCTCCATCCAATCGCCTAAACGGAGAATCCCCTTTTCAATACCAAGACCATATCCAATAAAACCACCTATCACTATGGAAAATAAAAGCACTAAATAACTTTTAGTCTCTAATGCCATCTGGATCCCAATTACCAGGGTAATCAAGCCTGAAGCGGCAAAGACAACTTCTTTAAACTGCTCTTTTAAACGAGAACCGATTAAAAGACCCAAAAGAGACCCAATAATAATGGCAATACTGTTAATATATGTGGCAATCATGATTGCGAGTATAATCAGATTGCCATTGTTTTGGCAATCATGGTAGGGTGCCAATATGGTAACCGTCTTACTTGCTGCCGGAAAAGCTACTCGGATGAAAGAGGCCAAACTCTTGCTCCCGTTTCGTGGCGAAGCTATAATCATCCACGCCCTGCGTGCTGCATTACAAAGTTCCTCCACAGTAATTTTGGTTACGGGGTGGTATGAAGATCAAATTGAAGCAATTATAGCACCCCTTCTGAAACAGTACGGGGATGCACTTTACCTCGTTCACAATAACAAACCGAATCAAGGGCAATTCTCTTCAACCCAAATTGGTGTGGCTCAAGTTACCCCAAACACCCCTTTTTTTATTGCGCTAGCAGATGCTCCCCTTATAAAGAAAGAACATTATGAAGCATTGAAACCACTGTTAGAGAACTATGATGGAGTTCGTCCCTTTTTTCACACCACACCTGGCCATCCAGTCCTCTGTGCTGCAGCTTTACAACAAACTATTTTAGAAGCACCGCTATCTACGACTATGCGTGAATTATTGGAAGGAAAAAATATACGGAGGTTCGACACCGACGATCCTGCCTGGATAACCGATATCGACACCCCCTCTTCGTATCAAAAACTTATTAACGCTTACGACGTTCTAACGTAATTAAACCATTTTTATCAACGCGGACAACCACGGTATCTCCGTCGCCAAACTCTCCGGAAAGTATGAACATGGCAAGCGGATTCTCTATTAAATTCTGAATTGCCCGTTTTATGGGTCTTGCTCCAAAATTGGGATCATAGCCAGCATCCGCAACTACATCTAACACAGCATCATCATAATCTAACGTAATCGAACGATGGGCTAACCGCTCTTTTAATAAAGTTAATTGCAATCCAACAATTTTCCTAATTTGTTCACGCTCTAAGCGGTGGAACACAATAATCTCATCAATCCGGTTAATAAACTCTGGCTTAAAAGCCTTAGCTACTACCGATTCTACAGCAGCACGAGCCTCTTCAAATGTTTCAGCAGATAACAACAATTCACTACCTAAATTACTCGTCATGATCACAATGGTATTAGTGAAATCGACCACCCTTCCTTGCCCATCGGTAAGACGTCCATCATCTAAAACTTGCAAAAGAATATTAAATACATCAGGGTGGGCCTTTTCAATTTCATCAAAGAGAATAACAGAATAGGGTCTACGTCTAACGACTTCCGTTAATTGGCCCCCTTGATCATAACCAACATACCCAGGGGGAGCCCCTATTAAGCGACTTACTGAAAACTTCTCCATGTACTCGCTCATATCAATTCTGGTGAGAGCCTTTTCATCGTTGAACAGGAAAGAGGCTAACACCTTGGCTAGTTCTGTTTTACCTACACCGGTAGGACCTGCAAATAAAAATGCACCTAATGGTCGCCTTTCATCGCCAATACCAGTCTTGTTACGCCGAATGGCATTACTGACAGCTCTAATAGCATTTTCTTGGCCAATTACTTGCTTACCTAAAATCTCTTCTAAATGGAGATACTTTTCCATCTCAGATGACAACATCTTGGCCACCGGAATTCCAGTCCAATTGGAGACGATACTAGCAATATCATCTTCAGAGACCTCTTCCCGTAAGAGGCGATTTCCATCTTGTTGTTCATCTAAAGCTTTACTCTGCTCCTCAATCTCTTTGGTTAAAGCAGGAATCAAGCCATGTTTAATTTCAGCTGCCCGATTTAAATCGCCAGAACGTTCACTTTGAATCTCTTCGTTTTTCAACTTTTCTAGTTGAACTTTCTTTTCTCTGATTGTTGCAATCGACTCTTTTTCATTAGTCCATTGCATTTGAAGAGCATCACGAGTCGTATTCAGCTCGGCTAATTCACTTTTTATCTTTTCTAAACGCTTAGCCGAACCTTTATCGGTCTCACGTTGCAAAGCTTGCTCTTCTATATTTAACTGTAATATCTTGCGTTCAATCTGATCTAACTCGACCGGTTGACTCTCAATTTCCATTTTCAACTGACTAGCAGCTTCATCGACAAGGTCGATAGCTTTATCGGGGAGAAAACGGGCCGTAATATAGCGATCAGAGAGCATCGCTGCTGCTACCAAAGCTTCATCCTTAATACGCACTCCATGGTGTACTTCATACCGTTCTTTGAGACCTCTTAAAATGGCAATGGTGTTTTCAACATTGGGCTCTTGCACAAGAACAGGCTGAAACCGTCTTTCTAGAGCTTTATCCGATTCAATATACTTACGATACTCATCTAAGGTTGTGGCCCCAACTGCCCGCAATTCCCCACGGGCCAAAGCTGGTTTTAACAAATTAGAGGCATCGGTAGAGCCTTCAGCCGCACCAGCTCCTACTAATGTATGCATTTCATCAATAAAAAGAATAATCTCCCCTTCTGCAGCCACAACTTCGTTAATAACTGCTTTCAGGCGTTCTTCAAACTCTCCCCGGAATTTAGCTCCCGCGATAAGTGCCCCTAAATCAAGGGCTAGTAACCTTTTTGAAGCCAGGGATTCTGGAACATCTTTTGAAACAATCCGTTGAGCAAGACCTTCAACAATAGCTGTTTTCCCTACCCCTGGTTCACCGATTAGGACCGGATTATTCTTGGTCCGGCGAGACAAAACTTGCATAACACGTCGAATCTCATCATCGCGACCAATGACTGGATCAAGCTTCTGTTGCCGTGCTAGTGCAGTCATATCTTTACAATACTTCTCTAGTGCTTGATACCGATCTTCTGGGTTTTCGTCGGTTATTCGTGTGTTGCCACGGACTAACTGTAAAGCTTTAAGGATACCATCACGCTTAACTCCCTGCTTATGGAGCATGCGTGCTAAAGGAGAATCATCGGCTAATAGAGCTAAAAGGAAATGCTCAGCGCTAATATACTGATCTTTGAAGACTGCCATCTCTTTTTCAGCAGCATAGAGCAGTTCTGCTAATTTTGCTGAAAGAGTCCGTTGTGTAGCGGTCCCATAAGCCTTTGGTAACCGTTCGACAAGAGTAAGCGTCTCTCCTTCCACCACCCGATGAGGCACACCAAGCCTATCAAATAAGGGTGCTAATAGACCGTCTTGTTGTTGCAACAAGGCCAATAAAAAGTGTTCGGCCTCAATCGTTGGGTTGTTGTATTCACGCGCCAGAGCATCAGCGCTCTGAATTGCTTCGCGCAATTTAATTGTCATCTTTTCTATATTCATATCATACCTCTAAAATTTGGGCACATCCGAGTATAATATAGTAATAGAATCTAAGACTGGCAAATTTCCTAAAAATTATATTATGAAATTTTGGGTTTTTTTAGGGTGTAATAATTCAAGATAATTAGAGACAAGTTCCTTTGAACCTTCAATGTCAAAGGCATCAAGGAAGGCTAGCTGAAAACAAAAAGATTCTAATAAAATAACTAGATGCTGTGTAATGCGATTCACATCACACTCAACTATTTCTCCGGTAGAAACGCCTAAGCGCAACAACCGTTTAAATAAAATATGCAATTTTACCGTTCTACGTAAAATAATATCGGAGAAATCGGTCCCTTCTTTCTTTAACTGTAGCATTACATCCATCAGTGAGGTTAATTCCTCCCGATGTTGGGCAGCTATATCAATGATGTCGTTACATATTTTAAGGATTCGTTCGACGATTCCATCTGTTGTACTCCATACGTAATCAGCATATTTTGTAAACATTCTGCCAGTAACTAATTTTACAGCATAGTAATAAATTTGTTCTTTATTTTTGAAGTATTGATAAATTGTCGGTCGAGAAATACCACATTCTAAAGCAATTAAAGAAAGGTTAGAATCACGGTAACCCTCACGCCCAAAAACCTTAAGTGCTGTTTGAAGGATTTTTTCTTTCCGTTCTTCATGGTTAATTTTTTTTGGCATGTTACTTTCCTGCTACTCGTATCGTATCTAGTTATGTTACACTATAGCATGTTTTTGTAAAAGACACTACGGAAATACCATAGAGGAGACCTTGATGTTTCATATAATCTGGTTCATCCCAATTACGATAGTGCTACTCATTCTTATTGCCTGTCTACGAACTATTATCCTAAAGGCTCGCACAAAGGATTCGCATGGAGTTACTACTAATATTCCTTTCATAGAAGATCCTACGAGAGCTGCCAACCACCTCGCTGAAGCAGTTACCTTTGCCACTATTGCCGCTTCTGATTGGGAAAAGACAGACTTCACTGCTTTTAGAGATTTCCAAGAATTTCTAAAAAAAACTTATGCACATACTTTTTCTAAGCTAGAAGTTCTGGATGCAGGGCCCTACAACATAGTACTGCGTTGGGCTGGTAGTGAAACTACCCTTCTACCAGCCTTATTGTTGGCCCATCAAGATGTCGTCCCTGCAGCAGATATAAAAGAATGGACCTACCCTCCTTTTTCTAACCAGATTAAGGATGGCTATGTGTGGGGTAGAGGTAGTTTTGATGCTAAGGGGCAGCTAATCGCTATTATGGAAGCTCTAGAAACATTGGTAGAAAAATCTTTTAAACCGGCACGAACTTGGTATATCGCTTTTGGGTGTGATGAAGAAGTTAGAGGCTCCCATGGCGCTGCCGCCATAGCTCAATATTTCAAATCACAAAATCTACGTTTTGCCTTCGTTTTAGATGAAGGTGGTGTCGTGGCTGAGGGATTCATCCCCATGCTACCCCACCCGGTAGCTGTTGTGGGTATTGCAGAAAAAGGTGATGTGAATGTCAAATTAACATGTGACAGGGAAGGTGGCCACTCATCAAGTCCAAACAACCCCACTGCTTTGAGCATCTTAGGCCGCGCAATGTGGCGCTTAGAGGCTAAGCAGTCTCGTGCAATAATAACAACTCCAGTTAGCCTCATGCTCACTACACTAGGACTCCATGCCCCCTTCCTACTTGCTATTCCACTGCTAAACCTTTGGTTATTCAAACCGTTGATTGCTGCTATCTTTCGTAAAACCCCCGCCATGAATGCCCTACTGAGAACCACCTGTGCCGTTACTATGGCTCAAGCTAGCGATGCCCCCAATGTTATTGCTAAGCAAGCCGTTGCAGTTGCCAATTTACGCCTCTTACCTCATCAATCGACTGAGCAAACACTAACTTGGATGCGACGACGAATTAACGATAAACGAGTAACTTGTACACCCCTAGAAAAGACTATGCGTTCACAGAGTTCTTCCATTGATAGTCCTGAATTTGCCCTTTTAACCGAGACGATTAAGGAGGTTTTTCCGTCAGCTATCCCCACCCCTTACCTCATGACCGGAGGTACCGATGCGATTTGGTATGAACCATTAAGTAGTCAGGTATACCGCTTTACTCCGGCTGCTATGAACACGGGAGAGTTGAACAGAATGCACAACCGTGACGAACGCTTTTCCGTGGAAAATCTGTGTAAAGCGACCCAATTCTACATGACCTTACTTACCCGCGGAAACGCATGATTCGTTACATCTTATCGCTCATGGTCGCGACCATTACTGCTTTAATAGTATGCATCCTATTTTCGGCTTCATCAAAGACCACTGAGTAGGGACTTCTAAAAACCTCATCCGTGACCTCCATCTCTTCGAGCCCATACTTTTTATACATTTCTTCTCCGACAGTCGTTTCAAGATCATGAAGGGAGGGCAAACAATGCTGGAAGATAATAGCTGGATTTCCTGAAGCTTTTAGTAACTCCATAGTTACTTGATACGGGCCCAACAAAGCAACACGGGTGGCTATTTGATCCTCCTCCCCCATCGAAACCCAAACATCTGTATAGATGATATCGGCATCTTTGACCGCTTTAAAAGGATCTTCCTCACAGATGATTGAAGAACCGGTTTCTTTAACATCCTGAGCTAGCAAGTCAATTAATTTTTGGTGGGGAAAGAGTTCTTTGGGTGCAGCTACTACAAAAGACATACCAACCTTAGCCGCTCCTATCATCAATCCATTCGCTACATTATTTCTCCCATCACCAACATACACCAATTTCATCTCATTAAGTGGCTTGTCAATATGCTCACGGGCAGTCATAAAATCGGCTAAGACTTGAGTGGGGTGGTCGTCATCAGTCAGACCGTTCCAAACTGGTCTTTGTGAATACTTAGCTAACTCTTCAACTAAGCGCTGGCTACTTCCACGATACTGGATCC
>Ga0265294_10002976_pt1 | contig 22004 bp, 13 predicted proteins | sample MunlanPumphouse3_FD_192504 | JGI IMG/M metagenome (GOLD analysis project Ga0265294, IMG submission 192504) | Groundwater microbial communities from a municipal landfill in Southern Ontario, Canada - Pumphouse #3 | ecosystem: Environmental > Aquatic > Deep subsurface > Groundwater | place... | reverse complement strand
CTGCTCCGCCATCCCTACCTCAACTATGAGCAGGTGAAAGCCATTGTGAACCTCCGTCGTAAGAAGGGTGACATCCAATCGATCCGTGAGTTGGCGATGCTGGATCAATTCACGGATGCAGATATCAAGCGCCTGGAGCCCTATCTGGAATTTTAAATAATAACTCTTCAGAATACCAATGACAGAGGAGCTATACCCATTGTCAAAGCAGGTGAAGTGCATCGACTCACAAGTGGAGTCATTTCTCCAGAGCCGCGATATTCTCTTTCAGCGATGCGATCTTACTCTCTGCATCGGCCTGTTTCTTGCGCTCGTTCTCCACGATCTCCGGCTTGGCATTTTGCACGAACCGTTCGTTGCCCAGCTTTTTTGAAACTGACAGCAGGAATCCCTCGGTATATTCCAGTTCCGCTTTCAGCTTCTGCAGTTCCGCTTCCAGATCCATCTTGTCGGCCAGGGGTACCGAGTACTCGGTAGTACCCACCATGAATCCTGCAGCTCCGGCCTCTTTGTCGGCAACAACCGTGAGGGAGGAGAGGTTGCACATCTTGGTGACCACACTGTTAAACTGATCGTCGTGACCACCGGCCACCTGCAGCTCCAGTGTCTCTTTGTTGGGGATGTTCTTCTCCAGCCTGATGGTGCGTACTCCGGCAATCACCTGCTTCACCTGTTCAAATTGTGACAGCAGATCACGGTTCATTGCGTTCGCTTTCGGTTGGAGGACTGTCATGATGCTCTCGCTCTCAACCCTTGGCTGTAGTGCCTGCCACAGTTCTTCAGTGATAAAAGGCATAAAAGGATGAAGCAGACGGAGCAGCGCATCGAAATAGTCCAGCGTTACACGGTAGGTCTCGCTGTCGATGGGTTGCTGGTAGGCCGGCTTGATCATCTCCAGATACCAGGAGGAGAACTCATCCCAGAAGAGCTTGTAGAGGAGCATCAGTGCTTCCGAAAGGCGGTACTTGGAGAAGAGATCGTCAATTTCAGCGATGGTCTCTGAGAGCTTGTTGCCGAACCATTCGATGGCGATGCGTGACGATTCCGGCTGCGGGAGGCTGTCATCGGTCTCCCAGCCCTTCATCAGGCGGAAGGCGTTCCATATCTTGTTGTTGAAGTTGCGTCCCTGTTCGCAGAGGCTCTCGTCGAACAGCAGGTCGTTGCCGGCAGCTGAGGAGAGGAGCATCCCCATGCGGACACCATCGGCACCATAACGGTTCATCAGCTCAATGGGATCGGGTGAGTTACCCAGCTGCTTCGACATCTTCCTTCCTTGCTTGTCGCGTACGATGCCGGTAAAGTAGACGTTCCTGAAGCAGATATCCTGACGGTATTCATAACCCGACATGATCATACGGGCCACCCAGAAGAAGATGATATCGGGTGCTGTCACCAGGTCGTTGGTAGGGTAGTAGTAGCTGATGTCACTGTTCTCCGGTTCCCGGATGCCGTCGAAGACGGAGATGGGCCAGAGCCAGGAGGAGAACCAGGTGTCGAGCACATCCTCATCCTGCTTCAGCTCATCGATGGTGATCGGGTAGTCCACCTGTTTTTTGGCCTTCTCAAAAGCCTCTTCCCTGGTCAGCCCCACCACATAACCCCCCTGTGGGAGGTAGTAGGCCGGTATCTGATGGCCCCACCATAGCTGGCGACTGATGCACCAGTCCTTGATGTGCTCCATCCAGTGGCGGTAGGTGTTTTTGTTCTTCTCCGGATAGAAGCGGATGGTGTCGTTCTCCACCGCTTCGGCAGCCGGCTTGGCCAGCTCCTCCATCTTCAGGAACCATTGCATCGAGAGCTTCGGCTCTATTGCCTCGTCGGTGCGCTCTGAGAAGCCCACCTTGTTGGTGTAGGGTTCCATCTTCTCCATCAGTCCGGCAGCTTCCAGATCTTTCTCTATCTGCCTGCGCACGGCAAAGCGTTCCATCCCGGCATACATGGCTCCATGCTCGTTGAGCGTTCCATCGGGATTAAAAATGTCGATGGAGGGGAGGTTGTACTTCTCTCCCAGCATATAGTCGTTCACGTCGTGTGCCGGTGTCACCTTCAGGCAGCCGGTACCGAACTCGATATCCACGTAGTCATCCTCGATCACCGGGATCACGCGGTTCACCAGGGGTACGATCACCTTCTTCCCTTTCAGGTGTGCATTCTTGGGGTCGTTCGGGTTGATGCACATGGCAGTATCGCCCATGATGGTCTCGGGACGTGTGGTGGCCACCACGGCATAACCGCCATCGGGATCACCCTCAATCCTATACCGCAGGTAATAGAGCTTGCCGTTCACCTCCTTGTGGATCACCTCCTCGTCGGAGAGGGCGGTGAGCGCTTTCGGGTCCCAGTTGACCATGCGTACACCCCGGTAGATCAACCCCTTGTCATAGAGATCGCAGAAGACACGCAGCACGCTCTCCGAGCGTGCCTCATCCATGGTGAAGGCAGTGCGTTCCCAGTCGCAGGAGGCCCCCAGCTTTTTCAGCTGCTCCAGGATGATCCCCCCGTGCTCGTGGGTCCACTCCCATGCGTGGTCGAGGAACTGTTCACGCGTGATGTCTCTCTTGCTGATGCCCTGTGCGGCGAGGCGGTTCACCACCTTCGCCTCGGTGGCGATGGAGGCATGGTCGGTACCGGGTACCCAGCAGGCGTTTTTACCCTGCATGCGTGCACGTCGCACCAACACATCCTGGATGGTGTTGTTGAGCATATGGCCCATGTGCAGCACGCCGGTGACGTTGGGTGGCGGGATGACGATGGTATAGGGTTCTCTTTCATCCGGCTCGGAGTGAAACAGGTTGTTTTCCATCCAGTAGCGGTACCACTTCTCTTCAACCTCCGCGGGGTTGTATTTACTTGCAATCTCCATAATCGATTTCTAAATAGGCTGCAAAAATACAAAAACTATTTGGGAAGTGGGATATTTGAGTTGGGATATAGCAGGTATGGCTTTCGTTGCTGTTTGAACAGGACCACATCGCAATGCCACCGTTTTTTGATCTCCGCAGCCGACCTTCCGGCGATGATATCCTGCCGGATATAGTCCACGCCAACCAGTTTTTCAAAGAAAGGGGAGAAGAATTGATTGCCCATGTCGAGGTTCCGGTAGGCATCGATCAGATAGGTGAGGTCGAATCCGCCGGCGATGACCTGTTCATCAGGCAGGTCACGCAGATCCACTCCGTAGCACTTTTTGTTGAGCAGCGGCGGGTTCATCGCACCCGGCACACTTCGCGGAGTGAAGGAGAATCCCGCACCGCGGTAATCAGGATGACCATACACCTCAAAGGGGTAGGGGGTACCTCTGCCCAGGCTCATCACCGTCCCTTCAAAGAGACAGGTGGAGGGGTAGAGGTAGATGGCGTGGTTGTTGGGCAGGTTGGGTGAGGGTGCGATGGGGAGCTCGTAACGTGTATGGTGGGTGTAGTTTGCGCAGGGGATCACGGTCAGGTCGCAGACCCTCTTCTCGGGAAGCCATCCTTCACCGTTGATCATCAGCGCCAGCTCGCCCAGTGTCATGCCATGCACCACCGGGATGGGAAGCCATCCCACACCCGACTTGTGCTTCATGTCGAGGATCGGTCCATCCACATACATGCCATTGGGGTTGGGGCGGTCCAGCACGATCATCTGCTTGCCATGTTCCGCACAGGCATCCATCAGCCGTGTCATGCTGGCATAGTAGGTGTAGAAACGGAGTCCCACATCCTGAAGATCAAAGACCAGGATGTCGAATGCCTTCATCCTCTCGGCTGAGGGTCTGCCGTTGCCACTGCCATAGAGCGACCAGATGGGGATGCCGGTTTTCTCATCCACGGTGCTGGATACATGCTCCCCGGCGTCGGCGGTGCCGCGAAATCCATGCTCGGGTGAGAAGATACCCACCAGGTTATGCCGGTGACGCAGCAGCAGATCCACCAGATGCTCGTTGCCCGCCATGCCGGTCTGGTTGGTCATCACCGCTACCCGCTTACCCTCCAGTAGCGGGAAGTAGCACGCTGTCCGTTCTGCTCCCACCTCCACCGCCTTCTGCGATAGCGCTGAGAGAGAAACGACAAGAAACAGGAGAAGAGATAGATGTTTTTTCATCATTCGTCGGTAGTTGTTTTGGCATATTTACGATCTGCATGGAGCTTGTCAAACTCCTCCTCGAGTTGTAGCAACTCCTTCCTGATCTCCGTCAGCCGGGCTACCGCCTCCACCCGCCTGGTCTCTTCATCTTTCTTGCTGTGTAGTGTCTGACGCGCTCCTTCGAGGGTCATCCCTTTCTCTTTCACCAGGTGATAGACGATCTCCACCTGTTGGATATCTTCCCGCCGGTACTGACGGGTGCCGCCTGCCGTCTTTTTGGGACTGATGTTGTCGAACTCCTTCTCCCAGAAACGAAGCAGAGAGACATTGACTGCGAAATGGTCTGCCACCTCCTGTATGGAATAGTAGAGACGCTTCTCGCTGAACTGGATCGGTTTCTTTCTTTTACCCATGACTCTGGATGGTTATTTTTTGATGATGTAGATGACTGAACTGCTCTTTTTCAGGTCGAACAGGGAGTAGAGAAATCCCATCACACCTGTCAGGAATGCCTTGGGATATCTGACCAGTGATGAATGACCCCTGTATGATTCACTCAACAGGGCGATGTAGAATGCATCGAGCGGCATCCGGTATCGTTTCACCACCTTCATGCCGTGCTTCTCTGTCAGCTGTTCAACCGTCTTCGGGGTGAAGTGCCAGAGGTGGCGCGGCACATCGTAGGCTGCCCACTGTCTGCCATATACCCCTGCATCGTATGAGAGGTGATTGGGCAGGGCGATGATCAGTGTGCCGTCAGCTGTCAGCATCCCCTCAATTTTTTCAATGCTTTCGTTCAGTTTCTCAAGGTGCTCCAGCACATGCCAGAGGGTGATCACCTCAAACGATTGTCCCTGGGCAAAGTGATCGAGGTCTTCCTGCAGGTCGAGACCGAACAGGGATACTGCTTTCTCCCGTGCCATTCTGTTCTTCTCGATGCCGGTAACACGGTATCCAGCTTCTCTTGCCGTATGGAGGAAGTAACCGGTGCCACAGCCTATATCCAGCAATCGCGCTTCTCTGGTGTGAGTGTATCGCTTCACGATCCTCACCTTCCGGCGTAACATCATCCCGCGAAAGAGGCGGTAGAGCTTGTTTGTGATCCCCTTGTCAGAGTCTGAGTGAGAGATATAACCGGGTGAGTCGTAATATTTGCCGATACTCTCTTCCGATGGAAAGTGATTGGTGAAGCGAAACCCGCACTGCCGGCAGTCACATACGGGAAAAAGCTCCCTGCTGGAGAAATGATCCTCACAGTCGAACATTTTTCCCAAATCGTTGCTGCCACATAAGGGGCATTTTGAAAGATCTATTGAAGACATACTTCCGGGTTGGCGATTATTTGCAAAAAAGAGTCACATCAGCCACAAATGTACAAAGAATTGTTTGTTTATCGGAATGCTTTAAAAGGTGATATGCTTATTTCTGTTCTGTAAAACACAAGAAAATAGTATCTTTGCACTTCGAAATTGAGAGGAGCTACAAGATCCTTGTTTGCGGATCATGAGAGATCGACATCCGGAAACGACAGAATATTGAAAACATCAAAAACGAACAGAGAGATATGATCACGTCGAAAGAAATACGCCAGTCGTTCAAAGATTTTTTCCAGTCGAAACAGCACCAGATCGTGCCCTCGGCACCCATGGTTATCAAGGATGACCCTACCCTGATGTTCACCAATGCGGGTATGAACCAGTTCAAGGATATCATCCTGGGCAATGCCCCGGTGAAATACCCGCGGGTAGCCGACTCGCAGAAGTGCCTCCGCGTGAGCGGTAAACACAACGACCTGGAGGAGGTGGGGCACGACACCTACCACCATACCATGTTCGAGATGCTGGGCAACTGGTCGTTTGGCGACTATTTTAAACGGGAGGCGATCGCCTGGGCGTGGGAGTATCTCACCGAGGTGCTCAATCTCGACAAAGAACGACTCTATGTGACCGTCTTCGAGGGATCGAGAGAAGAGGGACTGGATCGCGACGATGAGGCAGCCTCCTACTGGGAAGCGTTTCTGCCAAAGGAGCGGATCATCAATGGCAACAAGAAAGACAATTTCTGGGAGATGGGTGATACCGGCCCCTGCGGTCCCTGCTCCGAGATCCATATCGATATACGTCCCGACAGCGAACGGGAGAAGGTGAGCGGGCTGGCGCTGGTGAACCAGAGTCATCCCCATGTCATCGAGATCTGGAACCTGGTCTTTATGCAGTACAACCGTAAGGCCGATAGCTCGCTGGAGCCACTCCCGGCGAAGGTGATCGACACCGGTATGGGCTTCGAGCGTCTCTGCATGGCGGTGCAGGGCAAGCTTTCCAATTACGACACCGATCTTTTCCAACCTATCCTTGGCAAGATCGCGGAGATCACCGCCCATCCCTATGGTGAAGATGTGAAGAAGGATATCGCCATGCGGGTTATCGCCGACCACCTGCGCACCATCGCGTTCTCGGTCACCGACGGACAGCTGCCCTCCAACGCCAGGGCGGGATATGTGATCCGTCGTATCTTACGTCGTGCCGTACGCTACGGTTACACCTTCCTCGGGATGCACGAGTCGTTTATCTACCGCCTGATACCCACCCTGATCGGGGTGATGGGAGAGGCTTATCCCGAGCTGTTGTCACAGCAGACGCTGATAGAGAAGGTGATCAAAGAGGAGGAGGAGTCGTTCCTCCGTACCCTGGAGACCGGCATCAGGATGCTGGAGAAGAGCATCCCTGAAAGCAAGGGTGAATACCTTAGTGGTGAGGTGGCTTTTCAGCTCTATGACACCTTCGGCTTCCCAATCGATCTTACGGAGCTGATCCTGCGAGAGCATGACATGCGGGTCGACCTGGCCGGCTTCGATGCCGAGATGCAGAAACAGAAACAGCGGGCACGTAACGCCGCCGCCACCGAGACGGGCGACTGGACCCGGGTACATGATGGTGAGCCTGAGTTCGTGGGGTATGACGAGAGCGAGAGCAACTGCCGCATTCTCCGTTATCGTGCCGTGAAGCAGAAGAACAAGAGCTACTACCAGTTGGTGCTCTCCCGTTCTCCCTTCTATGCTGAGATGGGAGGACAGGTGGGCGACAGCGGTTGGCTCACGGCGGTCGACAACAGTGAGCGAATCACTCTCTTCGACACCAAGCGGGAGAACAACCTGGCTGTGCACCTCACGGATAAGCTGCCGACAAACCTTGAAGGGGAGTTCGTGGCCCGTATCGATGAAGAAAAACGTACCGCCACCGAGTGCAACCATACCGCTACCCACCTGATGCACGAGGCACTACGCGAAGTGCTGGGCAGCCATGTGGAACAGAAGGGATCTTATGTCTCTCCGGAGCTGTTGCGGTTCGACTTCTCCCACTTCCAGAAGATGACACCGGATGAGATCCGCACCGTGGAGAGAAAGGTGACCGCCACCATCAGGGGTGACTTTGCCATTGAGGAGCATCGTCATGTGCCCATCGAAGAGGCGAAAGCAGAGGGGGCGATGGCCCTCTTCGGAGAGAAGTATGGCGAGGAGGTGCGTACCGTACGCTTCGGCTCCTCCTTCGAGCTGTGCGGGGGTACTCATATCTCCTCCACAGGCCGCATCGGCACCTTCCGTATCGTGAGCGAGGGAGCCATCGCCGCCGGCGTGCGACGTATCGAGGCGGTGACCGCCAAAGGATGTGAGGAGTACCTCTATGCCAAGGAGGATGCCATCCTGGAGATCAAAAACATGCTCAACAACGTGCCTGACGTCATGCAGGGTATCCATCGCCTGCTGTCTGAGAACGATGAGATGAAGAAGCAGCTGCAGGAGTTCATGAAAGAGAAAAGCGAGCAGTTGCGGCAGCGGATCATCGATAGGAGAGAGGAGCTGAACGGCATCACCCTCTTCCGTGTTGAGCTTCCGGTGGGCATGCCCGAAGTGGTGAAAGATATCGCCTTCCAACTGAGGAGCCAGTTTCCCGAGAGGATGCTCTTCGTGGCCGGCACCGCGACGAACGGCAAGCCCTCACTGACGGTGATGCTGAGCGACGACCTGGTGGCGGAAGGGTTGCATGCCGGCAAGATGGTGCGCGAGGCGGCGAAGCTGATTCAGGGCGGTGGCGGTGGACAACCCCATTTTGCCACTGCCGGCGGTAAGAACGCCGACGGACTGCATGCCGCCGTGGAGGCAATCGTGCAGAAGGTGACCCGTAGCTGATCCGGCATCTGAAGGAGAGGAGATAGTTAGGGTATTTACAGCCTTATCAGAGCTAACAGCCGCTGCCATTTATCATTCTTCCGGGTGGCAAAGCGGAACAACCAACGGTCCCGCTGCAACTGCTTCCACCATTTGCGCCAGTAGAGGGCAAAGTAGAAGGTGACCGGCATCAGCAGGAAGTAGGCGATTGCCGGTAACCATTCTCCTGTGATCAGCCTTACGGCGAGCGACTGCAACAGGTCGAAGAGCGGTACGAAGATGAGCCCTGCCGCATAGCGCGCAGTGGCTACGAACTGCTTGTCCTTGAACAGTGTCTGCAGCTTCTTCTGTAACAGGATAGGGAAGATGCCGTTAAGGAAGCCAATGAGTGCCACCGGGGCGGTGATGAGCAATGCTGCCCTGCCGGCGGTCAACATGGTTGCTGTTTTCGGCTTCCAGAGCCGATCAGTTGATCGCAATCCCTCCTCTTTCATCAAGGCAACCGCCTCACGGAATCGGGTCATCTTCTTTTCAAAAGCGACCTGATCCTCTTCCTGCAGCCTGTCCAGTTCCCGCACGATATGAAGTGACGCCTGTAGGAAACCATCCTTTTGCCTGGGGAAAAGCTCTTCTGACAACTGGTCACCGTTCCAGTCGATCGCGAGGCGATACTCCTCGTAGTACTCCTCATTCTGTATGTTCACCACCATCTTTTTTAGACTCTCCTCCAGGTCCTGTCGCAGTGCATTCACTGCCAGTACAGGGTTCTCGTGGTAGAGATCCCTGTATTTGGAGACCTCAATCGGGGGTCCACAGGTGATATAGACATCGGATAGAAAAGCGTTAATGTCACGGTAGTAGATGGAGACCGGCACAATCTGACTGTTGAGGGTGAAGCCTGTTGATGCCTCGGTAGGTAACACGATGCGCGGTACCGCTTTGCGGATGGGCAGCAGCGATTGCTTCGGGTTGTGTACCCCCTCGGGGAAGATGGCGAGGGGGTTGTTCCTCTTCAGGATGCGTGCTGCGTTGTTGAAGATGTCGTTGTTTCTGTCCAGGTTATCCTTTCCATCACGCATCCGGAAGACTGGCATGAGGCGCATCCCTCTCAGCACCCATGCAATCAGCTTCTGTTTGAAGATATCGGCACGCGCCAGGAAGACCACCTGTTTCCTGTGATAGGTAGCCATCACCACCAGTAAGGCGTCGATCAACGCATTGCGGTGGTTGGGGGCGAAGATGACCGGCCGCTGTTTCGAGACATTCTCACTTCTGCCGGTGAAAACAATCTTGCTGAAGTTGAGACGAAGGGCACTGTTGAAGTAAAACTTGGCAATCGAGTAGCGGAAGTCGTAACGATATAGCATGATGCAACGGTTTAGAGGGTTCCTGTTTTTGCGGGACGTTTACGCCAGTAGAATGCCAGGAGCAGTCCTGCCATGATGTGCCAGATGCCCCACCATGCCGCGATGAAGGCCATACCGCCCAGGTTCAGCTCGGGGGGGAAGATGCGTGGGTTGAAGATGAGTGCCAGACCCAGTCCGGAGTTTTGGATACCAGTCTCGATGGAGATGGTTCTGCTGTTCAGCTCGTCCACACCCAGGAGACGTGGCAGCGAGTAACCGGTGAGGAAGGCAATGCCGTTGTGGATAAGCACCAACAGGAAGGTGAGGTGGATGTAGCGTAGAAAGATGCTGAAATTGCCTGCCAGTGCCGCGGCGATGAAGCCAATGAAGAAAATGATGGATGCAGCCTGTACACTCTTCTCCACTTTTCTCACGAATTTGGGGAACTTCATCCCTACGGTCATCCCCAGGATCACCGGTATCCCCAGGATCAGGAAGACGGTGCGGAACATCTCAACCGGTTCGATGGTGATGGGTACCAGCAGGGGAGAGTGTTTCGCATAAAGGCTGCCCCAGAATGCGAAGTTGAGCGGTGTCATGAAGAGGCTAAGGATGGTGGTGATCCCGGTAAGACTCACCGAGAGCGTGATATTCGATCTTGAGATGGCGGAGATCAGGTTGGAGACATTTCCGCCGGGGCAGGCAGCCACCAGGATCATGCCCAGAGCTACCGAGTTGCTGGGACGGACTACCAACACCAGCAGGTAGGTGAGTGCCGGCAGCAGGAGATATTGTGAAATGACTCCCAACAAGACCGGCTTAGGACGCATCAGGACAACTCTGAAATGTTCCGGTTTGATACCGAGGGCAACGCCAAACATGATAAAGGCGATGGCGATATTCATCAGGTCGACGCTCTCCTGGTTAAAGTTCAGCCGGACTTGGTTAAGGGGTTCCATATTGCCGAAGAGCGACAGGATCGGGGCAATTTGCATACTCTACTTTTTGACTTTATGACTACAAATATACAATTTTATTGTGTATTTTATTTCCCTATCTTTGTGTGACGGGACAATTAAATGATCGATTATGAGCGCACCTCTTGCTGAGCGGCTCCGGCCGCAGAACCTTGATGAGTTTATCGGCCAGAAGCATCTGGTGGGTAAGGGTGCAGTGTTACGCCGCATGATCGACTCGGGCAGGATCCCCTCCATCATCTTCTGGGGGCCTCCCGGCGTGGGGAAGACCACCCTGGCCAACATCATCTCCAACACCCTGAAGGCTCCTTTCTACAAGCTGAGTGCCATCAACTCGGGGGTGAAGGATGTGCGGGAGGTGATCGAGAAGGCGAAGAATGCCCGTTTCTTCGACAGCGCTGCCCCCATCCTCTTCATCGATGAGATACACCGTTTCAGCAAGTCGCAGCAGGATTCACTGCTGCATGCGGTGGAGACCGGCACGGTGACGCTGATTGGTGCCACCACCGAGAACCCATCTTTTGAGGTGATCCGTCCCCTCCTGTCCCGTTGTCAGGTCTATGTGCTGAAGTCGCTCGAGAAGCAGGACCTGGAGGTGCTGTTGCAGCGGGCGCTCACGGAGGACCTGATCCTGAAAGAGCGTAAGATAACCGTGTTGGAGAGAGATGCGCTGTTCCGCTTCTCCGGAGGGGATGCCCGCAAGCTGCTCAACATCCTGGATCTGGCGGTAGCCTCCGACGATGCTACTGAGAACAATGATGAGGAGCTGGTGATCACCGACAAGCTGGTGACGGAGCGGCTGCAGGAGAACCCGGCTGCCTATGACAAGGGGGGTGAGATGCATTATGACATCATCTCCGCCTTCATCAAGTCGATCCGAGGCAGTGATCCCGATGCGGCGATCTACTGGCTGGCGAGGATGGTGGCGGGAGGTGAGGATCCCAAGTTTATCGCCCGTCGGCTGGTGATCTCTGCTGCCGAGGATATCGGCCTGGCCAACCCCAACGCCCTGTTGCTGGCCAATGCCTGCTTCGAGACGCTTCAGAAGATTGGCTGGCCCGAGGGACGCATCGTGTTGGCGGAGACCACCCTCTACCTGGCTACCTCACCCAAAAGCAATTCAGCCTACCTGGCTATTGACAAGGCCCTGGCTACGGTGGAGCAGACGGGTAACCTGCCAGTACCGCTACACCTGCGCAATGCTCCCACCTCGCTGATGAAAGAGCTGGACTACGGGAAGGAGTACAAGTATGCACACGACTACAAGGATAATTTCGTGCAACAGGAGTATCTGCCCAAAGAGCTGAATAAGAGTTGCTTCTGGAGTGCGCAGTCCAATCCTTCGGAGGCGAAAATGCAGGAGTGGATGAAGAAACTCTGGGGGGATAAGTAATATCAGTTAGTTCAATACCACTCAGCACCCCTGTCGTAGGGTGAGCTTCGCTGTTCATATTTCAGATCCTGCAACAACGATGAGTTGGCCCGGATGGAGAAATTGTACGATTTATAGGGGCCAATGGGGATGAAGCTTGCCGACATGCTCCAGCAATGAAGGTTACGGGTGAGGGTGCAGTTGACGCTGGTGAATTTCTTCGCATCAAAGTTGTAGTCGGTGTTAAAGGTGAAGTTCCAGTTCTTCGTCGGCTGCAACGAGCCACTCAGCCCGAAGTTGTGTGTCAGTCGTCCTTTGTACTCCATCTTCTCCTTATCGAACTCACCATAGCCGTAACGCAGTGAGTAGTTCATTGAGATGTTCCAGTTGACTCTATTTTTCAGGTATCCGTCTGCATCAAATTCACCCATTGAGTTGTCTCCCTCACCCTGACTGTCGCTTCTGCCAGCTGTCTCGTAGGGGTTTGATCCCATGGTGCCGTCGTCGGGCAACCCTTCATCCGGATTGTCATCCTCTTCGCCATCCCCCTCATCCTCATTGTCCTTATTCCGGCTGAACAGCTTCTTGAAGGTATCCTGGTTGAGTGAGTAGGAGAAGCTGGTGCCGGTATTCATCAGCTTGCCGATACCCCTTCCATTGAGTACCCGCAGCTTGTCCACCTGCCTTGGGTTGCCGTTTTGATCCAGCTCATAGATATAGGGATCCCAGGTGGCATTCAGGCTGAGGGTGTATGATTTGGAGAGCTTCAGGCGGATGTTGGAATTGATCATGCTCCACTTCATCGAGTCGGCCATCATATTGTAGCTGAAGCTGAACCCCAGGTCATCGATCAGGCTGATCTTGCGTGTGCCTGTAGAGTCTTTGTCATCCCGGATCTTCATCTCCAGGTTATTCTTGAAGTCAAAGCCAATGCTCCCGCTCTCCCCTTTGGGAGCGGTGCCGAACATCATGGATGAGTAAGGAGAGTAGGTATATTCCACATCTTCACCATATTGGTTCTTGTAGGTGTAGGTCTCGTAGAAATTGAACCTGGGATCGCTGAAGTCGGGGCGATAGCTCACGCTGATGCTGGGCGAGAAGACGTGGCGTATCGCCTGCACCTTGTCACCGAAGATCTTCCAGGGGGTGTACATCCCGTAGAGCTTGGTCTGCGCACTGAGTGACGCGTTGTAATCATAGATCCTCTTGAAGCCCATCACGGTGTCCACCGGCACGTTTTTCTTGGCAATGGGGTCCCACGCCTGTTTATGGGCACCGGTGTACCACCTTTCGGTGTAGTTAAGTGAAGGAGACACCTGGATGAAATCGAACAGCGAGAAGGTGGCACTCACCGGTATGTTGTGGCGCATACCGTTGGTCCAGTCTCTCACTAGGTTTGCCTTGGGGAACTTATCCTCCTTGGTGGTGATGGAGTTACGGAATTCGCCGGAGTAACTCATCGATATTTTTTCGTACCACCGCTCATCGCCCACTGCGTTCTTCCGTTTGAAGGGATAGATGCGGCTCATGTTCATCGAGACATTGGGCAGCGTGGCGGCGATGGTAGAGTCGCGCGACACCTGGTTGATGCTCATCGTGGCCGAGAGGCTCCAGGGTGAGTCGGGGAAGCGTTGGGTGAGGTTCACGCTCGAACTCTTGGTGTTGTTTGATGCCTCGCGCGAGTAGAGACGGCTCAGGTCACGGTGGTTGTTACGGCTGGTGGAGAAGTTGACGCTGGCCGAGAGGGTGCGGTACATGTTGGCCTTGGGGTCTTGCGAGTGGGTCCAGTTGATGCGCAGGTCCTTGGCCACCGAGTAGGCCTCCGGCACTACCTCCTTCAGCTCCCGTTCACCGGTGACGGTGTTGAGATAGTAAACATTCACGTTCCCCGAATATTTATACCGTTTTCGATAGTTGGAGCGGGCACCTACACCCCACGATCCCTTTGTGTAGATCTCACCCGTGAGTGAGAGGTCAATGTAGTCGCTCAATGCGAAGTAATATCCCCCGTTTTGCAGGTAGAAGCCACGGGTCATCTCATCACCGTAGCTGGGCATGATGATACCTGAGGAGTAGGTCTTGGTGAAGGGAAAGAAGGCGAAGGGCAGCACGATGGGGAAAAGCGGCACGTCGGCCACCACCAGCCATGCGGGACCGGTCACCACATCCTTATCGGGGCGTACCTTTGCTTTTGAAAGGTTGAGGTAGAAGTGGGGGTGATCATGATTGTCGCAGGTGGTATACTTGGCATTTCGCATGTAGAAGGAGTTGTCGGCATTCATCTTGGCCTCGTTGGCTACGATGTTTCCTTCACCCTGCTGGGTGACCACGTTGTGGATGAATGCCTTTCGCGTTTCAAAGTTGTAGCGTACCTTCTTCATCTCATACTCGGTCTCTCCCTCGGCGAAGATGGGTAGCCCAAACTCTTTACCCAACGAATCCACACCGTAAGTAGAAGAGATGAGGCTGCTGTCCATGTCCATGGTGATGTATTCCCCCTTGATGCCCATTTCACCATATTTGATGTCAGCCTCACCGTAAAGGTAGCCCATATTGTCGGAGGTGAAGATCATCGAGTCTTTGGCGGTGTAGAATACAGCCGCTTCCAGTGTCTGTTTTTCAGTGACTGAAATGGAGTCTTGTGCTTCGATTGAAAGGGAGTCCTGTGTCGCAATCGTGAGTGAATCCTGAGCAGTGAGTGTGAGTGAATCCCGCGTGGCTGTCAGGAGCGTGTCAGTGAGAGCAGTCAATGAATCGGCTGTTTGCGTGAGTCGGGTGGTATCGGTCACCAGGGATTTGTTGCCAGCAATACTGTCAGGGAGTATGGTTGTAAGGGTGTCACGATCCATAAGCGCCGTATCGGCCGGTAGGGCTTCCGATGCAGCGGGCTGACCTGTCTGATCTGCAGTGCTCGTCGCCTGACGGACAGAGGAGCAGTGGATGAAGAATGACAACAGGAGAAGAAGATATGTAACACGTAACAATCGCCTCATGCGGTATATGCAGATAGCCTCTTATGGTTTTTACCCGCAAAACTACTCATTAAAGAGTGATTTTGCAGCAAAAATAATAAAAAGAAACTTAAGAGAGGCGTAATAAGGCTTTTTTAAAGAGGGTGAAATCGTTTGGTAAGTCTATAGTCTCTTTTCTCCTCTGCATGAATGCCGACAATCCATCAGGGATATTCACTGATTTGCCGGTGCAATCCTCCACGGTATCCCTGAACTTGGCGGGGTGTGCGGTAGCCAGGAAGATCCCCGTTTCACCCGGTTGCAAACCCTCTTTCAGGGCGAGGTAGCCACAGGCACCATGCGGGTCGAGCAGGTAGCCGGTGCGTTGTTGTGTCTCCCGGATCGTGTGACAGATCTCTTCATCGTTATACCGATATGCCGTGATATCGTGGGTGATGGCGTGATGGTCGTGTCCGTAAAGGTCCAGGATGCGGTCGAAATTGCTGGGAGCACCTACATCCATGGCGTTAGCGATGGTCTGTACCGATGACCTGGGGGAGTAATCACCCGTGAGCAGGTATTCACGGAAGACATCGTTGCGGTTGTTGGCTGCGATGAATCGCTCCACGGGCAATCCCATCCTCCTGGCAAAGAGACCGGCGGTGAGGTTGCCCAGGTTGCCGCTGGGTACTGAGATCACAGCCTTTGCATCGGGATTGATGCGCATCAGCTGCGCCCAGGCATGGAAGTAGTAGAACGACTGTGGCAGGAACCGGGCCACGTTGATCGAATTGGCAGAGGTGAGGCGCAGACTGCGGTTGAGCTCCTCATCCATGAAAGCGTTCTTCACCAGTGCCTGGCAATCGTCGAAGGTGCCATCCACCTCCAGTGCCGTGATGTTTCGTCCCAGGGTGGTGAACTGTGCCTCCTGGATATCGCTCACCTTACCGGAGGGGTAGAGCACGAACACACGAATTCCCTCCACACCCAGAAAGCCGTTGGCCACGGCACTGCCGGTGTCGCCCGAGGTGGCTACCAGCACTTTCACCTCCTCCTGTTGTTCTTTTTTTATGAAATGAGAGAGCATGCGTGCCATGAAGCGTGCACCCACATCCTTGAAGGCGAAGGTGGGACCGTGGAACAGCTCCAGCACCCAGATGTTATCCTCCACCTGCCGTAGCGGGATCCCGAAGCTGAGGGTGTCGGCCACGATGGCATCCAGCTCATGTTGAGCAATGTCATCGCCGAAGAATGAGCGGGCTACGGTTTGGGCGATGGTGGTCAGGCTCATGCCGGTGATTTCCTCAAAAAAGGAGGCCGGCAACTGACCGATGGTTTCGGGCATGTACAACCCTCTGTCGGGGGCCAGTCCTTTCACTACTGCCTCTTTCAGGGTGACGGCGGGTGATTGTTTTTGGGTGCTGTAGTAGAACATATTTTAGAGCTTTCTGCAGACAGCTAACAGCTGTCAGCTTTGTTGGTGAAATATTGGCAACGGAAGCGGTTTTATATTGTTTGATTAGTCCGGGTTGAAAACCTTTTTGATGAACTGGTCGCCATGGAGCTGGCCGTAGCCTCCTTCCCTTGCAGCGAATTCATCGTAGTGTTGCACGCTGTCAGGTTGGATCTCCCTGTGCCAGATCAGGAAGGGGATCGCATCACGGGTGTGGGTGCGGATGGCACAGGGGGTGGGGTGGTCCGGCAGGATGGCGATGGTGACCGGATCGTTCCAGGTGAGCGTCTCCTCGTAGATCGTCTTTACGATGCGTGCATCGAGGTTTTCGATCGTCTTCACCTTCAGATCCACATCACCCTCGTGACCTGCCTCATCGCTTGCCTCTATATGGAGGTAGACGAAGTCATTCTCTTTCAATGCCTTGATGGCAGCCTCTGCTTTCCCCTCGTAATTGGTGTCGTAGAGTCCCGTGGCACCCTCCACAAGTATCACCTCCAGTCCGGCATAGACACCGATGCCGCGAATCAGATCCACCGCTGAGATCACAGCCCCACTACGGATGGGGTAGAGCTCGCTGAGCGGTTTCATCTGGGGGCGGTAGCCGGGCGACCAGGGCCAGATGCTGTTGGCCGGATGCTTTCCATTGGCGATCCTTTTCCTGTTCACGGGATGATCACGCAACAGCTCCTGTGATGCCAGTATAAGAGAGTTTAGTGCGTCAGCGGTAGCCCTGGCATCAGGATGAGCTGCCCTGATCAGGTGGGGACGGAAGGGGTGTTCCGGGATGTCATGTGGCGGGGTACACTCGAGTCGCTTGTCTCCTCCCTGCATCTTCAACAGATGTCGGTAAGAGACACCGGGGTAGAGTAGGAAGGTCTCATCACCCAGTCTGTTGTTCAGGAAGTGAATCAGCTCTTCCGCCTCTTCGTTGCTGATATGTCCGGCGGAGTGGTTCACCAGTTGTTCTCCGTTGATGCAGACCAGGTTGCAGCGCATGGCCAGCTCACCGGGGTGTATCTCCACCCCCATGCTGGCTGCTTCCAGCACACCTCTCCCCTCGAAAACAGCAGGGAGGTCATATCCCAACACCGACAGGTTGGCGATCTCGCTGCCGGGAGCGAACCCGTCGGGTACGGTGTGCAGCAACCCGTTCCTGCCCTTGCGGGCGAGCAGGTCCATGTAGGGTGTTTCTGCTGCCTGCAGCGTGGTCTTGTTGCCTAGTGCGGGGATCGGCTCGTCGGCCATCCCGTCGCCCAATATGATAATCTGTTTCATCTTAAAAAATAAGTCTTACCTCACAATGAACCATTTTAGCGGATATTAGCGATGGAGATGATATCCGAAAAGACACCGGCGGCGGTGACGCTTGCACCGGCACCATATCCCTTGATCACCATAGGGTACTCGTTATACCGCTCAGTGGTGATCATGATAATGTTGTTGCTCCCTTCAAGATCGTAGAAAGGATGTCCCTTCTCCACCTCGCGCAACCCTACTTCGCACTTGCCGTTGTCGTAGGAGGCCACGAAACGGAGCTTTTTTTCCTCCCGGGCCAGCTCCCTGCGACGTTCCTCGAACGAGGCATCCAGCCCGGAGATGGTCTGCCAGAACTCATCCAGGCTTCCTTCGAAATACTGCTGCGGCACAAAAAGCTTCTTCACCACATCCGACTGTTCGATGTGTCCGCCTGCTTCACGTGACAGGATCACCAGCTTGCGCGTCACATCCAGACCACTCAGGTCGATCCGCGGGTCGGGCTCGGCAAACTGAGCCTCCACAGCCATGCGGATGGCCCTGCTAAAAGGAATCTCCTCGCTGAGGGTGTTGAAGATGAAGTTGAGCGTGCCGGAGAGCACTGCCTCCAGCTTCACGATCCTGTCGCCCGAGTTGGTGAGCGAGTTCATCGTGTTGATGATGGGTAACCCTGCTCCCACATTGGTTTCGAAGAGGAACTTGACACCGCTCTTGCGGGCAGTCTCCTTCAGGTGATGATAGTTGTCGTAGGCCGATGAGGCGGCAATCTTGTTGGCAGTGACCACCGAGACGTTTCTTGCCATCAGCTCATCATAGATCTCCGCGATATGGGGACTGGCGGTGCAGTCCACGAATACCGAGTTGAAGATGTTCATCTTCAGGATCTCATCGCGGATCAGCTGTGGAGAGCTCTTGAGGCCATGTTCCATCAGGTTGTCAAAATATCCTTCGAGTGGGATGCCGTCGCGCGTGAAGAGCGCCCGTCGTCCGTTGGCAATACCTACGATGTTGATCCGCAGCTTGTTTTGTTCCTTCAACGTCTGTTGCTGTTGTCTGATCTGCTCCAGCAGATGGCTGCCCACGGTGCCGGTGCCGACGACAAAGAGGTTCAGCTCCTGGTAAGGGGAGAGGAAGAAGGAATCGTGGATGACGTTGAGTGACTTTTTCAGGTCTGACCGCGAGATGACGCAGGAGATATTTGTTTCGCCGGCACCCTGTGCCAGTGCAACCACGCTGATGCCATTCCTGCCGAGGGCGCCGAAGAACTTGCCGGCGATACCCGGCACATGTTTCATGTTCTGTCCCACGATGGCGATCGTAGCCAGCTCATCTTCGATGATGATCTCGTTGATGCTGCCCATGGCGATCTCATGCTCGAATTCACGGTTAAGCACCTTCTGAGCGGTAGGGGCATCCTGCGTGCGGACACCGATGGAGGTGCTGTTCTCCGAAGAAGCTTGTGAGACGATGAATACGCTGATACCATTGTCGGCCAGCGCGGAGAAGATCCGTTTGTTGACTCCGATGACTCCCACCATGCCGAGTCCCTGGATGGTGATCAGTGCGGTGTCGTTGATGGATGAGATGCCCTTGATGATCTGTCCGTTGGGGTTGGGTGCGATGTTGCGGATCAGCGTGCCTTCACACTCAGGAGAGAAGGTGTTCTTCACCCTAATAGGGATATTTTTGTGGTATACCGGGAAAATGGTAGGGGGATAGATCACCTTCGCCCCGAAATTGGAGAGCTCAATCGCCTCAATGAAGGAGAGCTCCTCGATCACGTAGGCTGAGTTAATGATTCTGGGATCGGCCGTCATAAACCCGTCCACGTCGGTCCATATTTCCAGCACAGATGCATTCATCGCAGCAGCGATGATGGCGGCAGTGTAATCCGACCCGCCGCGGCCCAGGTTGGTGATGTCGCCATTCTCATTGCTCGAGGCGATGAACCCCGGTACGACAGCCACCTGAGGTGGCGGCATCTCAGAGAATGTTTGCCGGATCAGCTGATTGCATCGTGACAGATCAGGCAGGTGGTTGCGGAACTGGAGACTGGTCTTGATGAATTGTGTGGGGTCGTACAGCTCTGCCCCCTCAATTACCCGGCTGATGATCAGCGAGGAGAGTCGCTCTCCATAGCTGACGATCTTGTCGGAGGTCTTTTGAGAGAGATCGCCGATCAGGAATACCCCCCGCAGTATGTTGCGCAGGTCGTCGAATAGCTGTTGTATTTTCCCGGTCACCTCATCCCTGTTGTCCGGTGAGAGAATCATCTGTTGAATGATCTCCTCATGCCGCGTGATGATCTCCTCAAGAAGGCTCTTATATCCCGGGTTGCTGTTCAGTGCAAAGTCGGCAGCCAGTAGCAGCCGATCGGTCACCCCACCCAGGGCAGATACTACCACGATAACCGGTTCCTGTTCTTTTTCAATAATCTGCTTGACCTGCTTCAAGCTATCGGGGCTCCCCACGGAGCTCCCGCCAAATTTCATCACCTTCATACCATTCTGTTTTATGATCTCTGAGATCCGAAGAGCAGAACATTGTATGATGTACTCTCTGTCGGATGGAATTGTTCCGCAGTGGCGGAGTTAAGAAAAAAGATGTTGGATTGTAGCGCGATAACTGGATTTATCGCTGGGGCGGCAGTTGCCGCGTACGGATGTGAAAATTTACCTAACCCCCCAAGGGGTCATGGTCATTGTAGTGGAGGTGCGGGTGTATGTCTGAACCAAATTCTGCATTGCTTGCGTTGAATGAGATGCAAAGATAAAGCAAAAATCGATTAAAACATTAAATTTATAGAAAAAAGCGCTCTTTAACATTAAAATATCAACAACTGGCAGCGTCCCGCTATCACTGACCCTGGTAACTTCTTGCTGACTTTTTCGATCAGCAAGGTTGAGCAGGTAAAAAATTGCGCATAATGCGTTGCGCGCATTGCGCAATATCAAAAAATGTTTATATTTGCATTCATTAAAAAATGATACAATAATATGAATCCGTTTCTGCTCTATAATTATCTGGACCCCGATTATTTCTGCAACAGACATGAAGAAACAGAAATTTTATTGAAGAATATAGATAATAACAGTAACACTGCTGTTTTTTCGCAACGTAGAATCGGAAAAACAGCACTTATCAAGCATGTTTTTTTTCTTTTGAAGAAAAAGCAAAGTACTATTTATTTGGATATTTTCCCAACATTATCTCTGAAAGAATTTTCAAATACATTGGCTACTGCAATTTACAGAGAGTTTCCAATACACAAAAGTGCGGGCAAAAAATTTATGGATTTTATAAAGTTGTTACGTCCAACAATTAAAATAAATGCATTGAGCGGAGAGCCTGAATTGATGCTCGATATTTCTCAGCCGGATCAGATCGAAAAAAGCATCCCACAACTTTTTTCGTTTCTTGACCAGCAACAAAAAAAAGTGGTAATTGCTATTGATGAGTTTCAGCAAATACTTTCATACCCTGAAAAAAATGTAGAGGCCTTTTTGAGAACAATTATAAAAAACTTGCACAATATCTCCTTTATATTTTTAGGAAGCGATAGTAAGTTAATGATCGAAATTTTCAATAGTGCCAAAAGACCCTTTTACGGGAGTACCAATTTTATGGTTCTAAACAAAATACCCAAAGAGGAATATATTTCTTATATCATGAATTCTTTTGTAGCGGCAGGTGTGGATATGGACGTAAAAGTTCCAGAAGTGATTTTAAATCTTACATGCACCCATACCTATTATACACAACGGCTATGTCATGAAATATTCGCTGACCGATTTTTATTTATAACGGAAAAAGATGTTGTAAATACCCTTTATAAATTGATTCAGCAGAATGAGGCAATTTACTTTCAGTATAGAAACTTATTGACAAAGGCACAATGGAATACCCTGAAAGCAATTGCTGCAGAGAAAACTGTTTATCAACCCTACTCTCAAAATTTTATAAAGAAATATGATCTTGGATCTACGTCAACATTAAAACGTAATTTTGAAGCACTCGTTGACAAGGCATTAATTTATCAAAATTTAGCTGTAGAGGAACCTTATTATGAAGTTGAAGATAAGTTCCTGATGCATTGGTTACAGTCAGATTAAACCGATCTCCGTAAAGAAGATTCAAAAATACTCACGAAATTGCCCATATTTACCCACAAACATGGAGATACTGAATCAAATCAGTTGGTCTACACCGATCATTATGTAAACATTTCATGTATGATAACGCATTGTTAATCATATAAAAAAAGATTGGACCGTAGATTAATAATGTAAAATCAAAGGCTCAAACAAACAACAATGGCAAAAAAACAACATCCCCAGATCCTTTCTCCCGAGAACTATATCCGGCAGAGAGCCCGTAATCTCCCCATTTTTAAATGCCTGGTGAATGAGGGGTGGGAG
>Ga0265294_10002974_pt1 | contig 22014 bp, 19 predicted proteins | sample MunlanPumphouse3_FD_192504 | JGI IMG/M metagenome (GOLD analysis project Ga0265294, IMG submission 192504) | Groundwater microbial communities from a municipal landfill in Southern Ontario, Canada - Pumphouse #3 | ecosystem: Environmental > Aquatic > Deep subsurface > Groundwater | place... | reverse complement strand
GTTTAAAATTTTCTTCGTTGCTGATGAATACTAATTTATCATAATTTTTTGATTTTTTTAAATCTTGTTTTAAATGTTCTATTGGTAAAGTTGGATATTGCATAGGCATTACTGTTATTTTTGGATTATATTGATATATTATATCTATAATAGCCAAATAATTTACAACAGTAGAATCTTTGATTTTTTGAGGTGATTCTTTTTTTATCAAATCATTTTCAGTAATGTCACTTACATTTGTCATTAAATCACTGTATTTATATTGTTGTAATAAATTAAATATTTAGAGTTAATAAATTTATGTTTATTTAATATTACCCATTCTTTTAACTGTAAATAAGTATAATTTTTAGATGTTTGCAAATATTTTAATATTATATTTAAACTGTTACTGATGATAGGGCTGTCGTAGTTTAAAAGAGTATCTATTTTGTCATAATTTGATGTGTTATTGTATGTTTTTAGTAACATATAATAAATAAAAGGGTTTTTATATCCACTTTTTTTATATAATTTTGCAAGAATTTTTTCAGCTTTATTATAATTAAGTTCTTCTATTAATCTAGCAGCTTCAAGCTCTTTGCTAATATTCATGTTAGTGGTTTCGATTATTGATAGTTTATAATTGATGTACATCCAAAGTATTTTGAGAATATTAACAGTTTTTATTCTGGAATTATTAAATTTTATACCTAAATCATTAACACCTATCATGCAAATAACAATATCAGGATTATATTTAAATAATGTATTATTTATTTCAGATGAAATAAAATCTGTTTTTTTTATTTTAAAATTTTCGTTTAATATTTTTTTGTAGTATTGGAGATTATTGTTTATGTGTCGTTGACTAGCAAATTTATTGATAAATCATATGGCTAAAGTGTAACCGATTAGATGATATTAAGAAAGGACATTTTGATACAGATTTATTTAACAGCGGATGTTGCTCTTGTGATATATATTAAGAGATTTTCTACACTAACTAAATAAAAAGTGCGCCATATAGGAATCGAACCTATAACCTAACGATTAAGAGTCGTTTGCTCTACCAATTGAGCTAATGGCGCAAAAATATTCGAAAAATACAAAGAAACAACATAAAAATCTTAATGTTTTTATGAAATAACTAGGGATTATATATCATATTATTGACCAAAATTTCAAGTTTTTATATTAAATTTGACTTGAAACAAACTTTTAAGTATAATATCCAAACTGTTTATTATAACGGGCCTGTAGCTCAGTTGGTTAGAGCACTCGACTCATAATCGAATGGTCGTAGGTTCAAGTCCTACCAGGCCCAATTAATTATATTTGTTCTTTTGAAAAAGGTAAATAAAGGAAGTTCCGTGAGCATTAATGCAATTCGGACACTGCCCAGCAACGGTAACCAGGTTAAATCCTGTTAGTCCGGTCTATTATTTATTCTTTATATGAACTTTTGTTCGCTTTTCTAGGGGGGAAGAATTTGTTTTTTTATTTATCCATTTTCTTTTTTAGAAGATGGATTTTTTTATTTTAGATTTATTTGATAGTTGCAGTAACAGAAATAGGAGTTTTTATGATAATAGTAATAACAGGTGACGGCAAAGGAAAAACAACATCATCTATTGGTCAAATTATCAGAGCACTTGGTCATAAACAAAAGGTTTGTTTGATACAACTTTTCAAAGGTGAAGATTTTTATGGCGAGCAGAAAATACTATCAACATTGAAAGGTTTAGATTTTTTTTCTTATGCAAAAAAACACCCATTTTGTTTTAAAGAAATAACAAAAGAGCAAGTAATTCAAGAATGTAAACAAGCCATAAACAAAATAAATGAAATTATTAATAACAATAAATATGATTTGATAGTTTTGGAAGAATTCAATATTGCAACGAGAGATGGCTATATTGAATCGGATACTTTAATTGACATAGTTAAAAGATTGTCTTTGTTTTCAAATGTAGTTGTTACAGGAAGACAAGCTCATAAAGATTTGATAGATACAGCAGATTTGGTAAGTGAAGTAAAAGAAATTAAACATCCATATAGTAAAGGTATTTCTGCTAAAGAAGGCATAGAGTTCTAATAAATGAAAAGATATTTTTTAATACTAATTATTTTATGTATATATGTTAATTTATATGCAGAATATAAAAGGATTATTTCTTTGGCACCATCTGTTACTCAAAGTCTTTATGAACTTGGGCTGGATAAAGAAATAATTGCAAATACAATATATTGTCCCAAAGGAAATTTTCAAAAAGAAAGTATAGGGACTTTAACTGAACCAAACATTGAAAAAATTATTAATTTAAAACCTGACTTAATAATTTCAACGAAAGAAGGCAACAATAAGTCTGCTGTCGAAAAAATTAAAAGATTAGGATGCAATGTTTATGTTATGGGAACTTCTTCATCTTTTGAAGATATATGTAAAAATTTTCAGGATTTAGGTGATTTTCTTAAAAAAAGTGAAATTGCTAAACAGATAATTGATGATGTGAGAAAAGACATTGATTTAATATATAACAGAACAAAAAAAATAAAAAAAGAAGATGTTTTTTGGGAAATAGGTGCAAACCCATTAGTTACGGTTGGTAAAAAAAGTTTTGTAAATGATTATAATAAATTTTCAGGCGGGAAAAATATTTTCCAATATATAAATATGAGATATCCTAATATCACATTAGAGAATGTAATAGAAAAAAATCCTGATATTATTATTGTGGTAAGTATGGGTAATATCGGTAAAGAAGAAATAAAAAAATGGTCAAAATATAAAACAATAAATGCTGTAAAAAATAGCAAATTATATATTTTAGATGCTAATGATATCTTTGCATTAACTCCAAAAACTTTTTTAAAAGCAGTAAAAATAACGGAAAAAGTTTTGGATCAAGGGTTATAAAATGGGTAAAATTATTTTTAAATTTTCTTTGGCTCTAATATTGCTTATTATAACTTTTATTTATGCAATGACATCTGGTATAAGTGATATTTCAGTCTTAACAATGTTAAAATCATTGTTTTCAAAAGTTGATGAGCATACATATACAATTATAAATCAAATCAGGTTTCCAAGAGTTTTTTTAGCAATTGTTGCCGGTGCCGGCCTTTCAGCAAGCGGGTGTGTATTTCAAGGAATTTTAAGAAATCCGTTAGCTGACCCTTTTACTCTCGGTATTTCCGGCGGAGCTGCATTTGGAGCATCTGTAGGTTTTGTTTTAGGTATAGCAACAGTAAGTTGGATATTTTTACCAATTTTTGCATTTGTTGGCGCTATGATGTCTATTTGTTTGGTTTATACATTAAATGTAAAGAAAAAGTTTGATTCTAACAGTATGATTCTTTCAGGAGTAGTTGCAAGTTATATTTTTTCATCTGCAGTTATGCTGATTTTTGCAATATTATCATCAGATCAGCTTTATTCTGCTTTCATGTGGCTGATGGGCAACTTGTCATCTTTTGATGAAAGGTTGTTACCATTAGTAACTGCGGTAATAATAATAGGAATTATTATTTTGTGTTTTTTTGGAAATGTAATAAATGTAATAACTTTAGGACAAGAAAAAGCTTCATCTCTTGGTGTTAATACCACAAAAACAGTTAAATATATTTTTTTGCTGAGTTCTTTAATAACAGCTTTAATTGTAAGCTGTTGCGGTGTTATTGGTTTTGTAGGATTGATGATTCCTCATATTACAAGAAAATTTGTCGGTAATGATCACAGGGTATTAATACCCATGTCAATTTTTGTGGGAGCAATTTTTTTACCTTTATGTGATACTTTAAGCAGAGTTTTATTTGCTCCGATTGAAATACCTATAGGTGTAATAACAAGTATCATAGGCGGATTATTTTTTATTATATTAATTTTGAAACCTTCCGGGAAAATAACATTATGATAAAAATAGATAAATTATCCTGCGGATATACAAATCATGAAGTTATTAAAAATATTTCTTTGCAAATAATAAAAGGCTCATTTGTCGGAATAATCGGTAAAAATGGTACCGGTAAAACAACATTATTGAAATCGTTAGTCGGTTTATTAAAACCGTTCAGTGGAAATATTTTTATAGATGATATAGATATTTATAAAATAAAAAAAGCTGTTCTAGCAAAAAAAATTGCTTTTATGCCACAGACTATGCAGTTTGATTTTCCTTTTTCAGTTAAAGATTTTATTATGTTTGGCAGATATCCATATATGAATATGTTTAAATTAGCGTCTACAGAAGATTTTAATATTGTTAAAGAAGTAATGGAGTTCACTAATGTTACACAGTTTTGTGATAGAAATATTAATGAACTTTCCGGCGGTGAAAAACAAAAAGTATTAATGGCACAAACACTTTCACAAAAAACAGATATTATTGCTCTTGATGAACCGACTTCGCATCTTGATATCGGCAGCCAAGCTTCAATATTTAAAATATTAAGAATGTTAAATGAAAAATATAATAAAACAATTATTACAACAATTCACGATTTAAATTTAGCAGGAGAATTTTGTTCACATTTAATTTTACTTGATAATGGAACTGTGTTTAATAGCGGTACTTCTCAAGAAGTATTAAATTATCAGGATATAGAAAAAGTTTATGATACAACCGTAGTTGTTAAAACAAATCCTATATCACAAAAACCTGTTGTAATACCGGTTTATACAAATAGAAAACAAATAAGTTAGAATGTAAATATATTAAAGGATTATAATAAATTAGTAACGATGTACGGGAAATCTGTGAAAATCAGATACAGTCCGGCTACTGTAATGAGCAAGTAAAAGAAAGGTGTTTTCACTGGTTACATAACTGGGAAGGAAATATCTCAAAGTTTAGCTCTAAGTCAGGAGACCGATCGTTAACTTTAAGACCCCACGGAGGAATGTTATGAAATTTCTATTTAAAACATCATAAATAAGTATGTTTTTTTTGTAAAAAATGTTATCCCAAATTTGATTTGGGATATCTTTAATGTTGTATTGTTGTGTTATTCATAAAAATTAAATTGGAGAAAAAATAAAAATGAAAAGAATAAGTTGTTTATTAATAATTTTATTGTTTAGCAGTATTGTTTTTGCAGATGGTACCAGTAATAGTCAAAAAGAAAACGAGGAAGTTATTTTCCTTTCATTAACAAAAACAGCAGAGCCACTGAAAGATTTAGGCACGAATTTAACAGTTATAACAGAAAAAGAAATTAAAGAAAAAAATGCTAAAACTCTCGGAGATGTTATTGATGGGGAAGCCGGTATATCTTATAAAACTTATGGGCCTTTGGGGCAAACACAATCTGTTTTTATGAGAGGTTCAACAGCAGGACAAGTGTTAGTTCTCGTTGATGGAAGACAAGTAAATGATATTGGTACAGGTGGTGGAGCAGATTTTACTGCAATACCTGCTAATATGATTGAAAGAGTTGAAATTATTAGAGGTTCTGGCTCTGCCATGTATGGAACAGGAGCTTTTGGAGGTGTAATAAATGTTATCACAAAAAAAGCTACACCTTTTACACCAAATGTTAATCCATATTTTTCTTTTGGAACATTTAATACTATAAATGCGGGAATTACTGGTGCATATGCAAATGATATAGTATCTGTATTATTCTCACCATCATTACTTTCATCTGATGGATATAGAAAAAACTCTTTTTATGATTCAAAAAATATTTTTGCAAAAATTGCTGTAAAGCCAAATGAAAAATCAGAGTTTGTTCTTTCCGGTCAGGCATACAATGCAGATTTAGGAAATCCCGGATCTCTTTCATGGCCTTCAATTACTGCAAAACAATTTGAGAATAATAATTATTTAAAACTTGATTACATTACAGAAATTGAAGATTTTGATATTCAAATATCCGGATATAATGCAAATTATTTAAGGAAAGCTTACGATATAACAGGAGATCCTTGGGCAGATTATGGCACAAAATATAATACAGTCAATAACGGAGTAAAATCAGTATTTACATATAAAAAATTAGTTTCTGCCGGGATAGAATGGGATAAAACAACTTATAAACAAGAAAATATAATTTATGGTACTGAACAAATAAACAGGAATAGAGAAAATACAGCATTTTATTTACAAGCGATTTTGAATATTGGGAATTTAACACTTATACCAGTTGTTAGATCTGACCAAAATACAGATTACGAGGATGTTTCTACTTCTGCATTATCGGCAATTTTTAAAGTAAATGATGAAATAAAATTTTCTGCAAATACAAGTAAAGTTTGGAATGCTCCAACTTTCGGGCAAATTTATGGAGACAATACTTACTATATAGCAAATCCTGATTTAAAGCCGGAAAAAGGGGTATCTAGCGATATAGGCGTAGAATATTCAAAAGATAAATTTGCAATTGATTTAACAGGATTTTATATAACAACAGAAGATTTGATTCAGAATATTGATACTGGCAGTTGGGTATATCAAGCTCAAAATGTTGATGAGTCCAGACAATACGGTTATGAAGTTGAATTAATTTATAATATGGCAAAAGAAATCAAACATAAATTAAATTACACATATTTAAGAGGAGAAGATACTAAATTAAAACAAGACTTAATTTACAAACCAATGCATGATATCAATTATACGCTAACAGTTAAACCTATAAAATCATTGAAACTTACTGGTACTGTATCGTATGTAACAACTATTCTTAATGAATATAGAAATTATATGAAAGATTACTGTTTAGTTGATGTAAGAGCAGATTATCAAATAACTAAAAATATTTCTGTTTGGGCAAAATGTGATAATTTAACAAATGAAAATTATCAGCTGAGTTATGGTTATCCAATGTCAGGGATTACCGGTTATAGTGGCATAGATATTAAATTTTAATTTTTATTTAAAATATTTAAAACAGCAAATAATATGTGTATTTTTAATACATTATGGTTTGCTGTTTTTTTTATTAACGAACAAATTTAAAAAATATTTATTTTACTTATTATCAAATTAAAAATATTTTACAAAAATTTTCCAATTTTTTATTGAAAAAGAATGCAATATTGAATATAATTTTTTTATAATATTAGCAAAATTTAATTAAAGGATTAAATAAAATGAAAGGACTTTATAAATTCGTTTTTTTTGCTTGTACTTTTATTAGTACAACTTTCTTTTTTATTTCAATATCTTTAGCAGAAGCAGTAACTGAAGAGGTGCAATATTCACAAGATGCACAAAAATACTTTTCAATGGCAGACTATTACAAATCTCTTATGGAATATACAAAAGCATTAAAAATAGAAAAGACATCAGATATTTACACTGGAAGAGGTAAAGCAAAATTTGAACTTAGTAATTATAAAGGTGCTATAGATGATTTTACAAATTCGTTGGATATAGAAGAAACTTCAAATGCATATATTGAAAGAGGTAAAGCTTGGTTGTTACTAAAAAAATATGACTATGCCATAAATGACTTTACAGATTCATTAGGAATAAAAAAAACAGATTATGGTTATTCTTTAAGAGGTGAGACATTCTTTGAAATAGAAGATTATGTAGAAGCTATAAATGATTTTACAAAAGCTTTAAAAATTACACAAAATGCTTATATTTATGGATTAAGAGGGCAGACATATCAAATACTTGAAAAATATGAAGAAGCAGTGTCTGATTATACAAAAGCCATAGAACTTGATGATAATGAATTTTATCGTCAATTGAGATCTAAACTCTATACTCTGCTTGAAGAAACGAATTTAGCAGCAGTAGATAACGGCTATATAAATTTATTTAATTCTGATTATAATGAAGCAGTCATTAATTTTACAAAAGCTTTGGCATTAAAAGATGATAATCGTTTGTATGAATTAAGAGCTGATGCAAAATTTGTAATGAAAGATTTTAAAGAAGCAATAGAAGACTATCAAAAATCTTTAGCAATCAAAAAAAATGCTGATGTTTATGTGAAAATAGCAGAAGCTAAAATACAAATGCAAAATAACAAAGGTGCTTTAGATAATTTATCATTATCATTAAAAATGAAGAAAAATCCTGCAGTTTATACTAAAAGAGCAGATATAAAATACAAATTAAAAGATTACGATGGTGCAATAGAAGACTACTCAAAATCTTTTGAGATGCAAAATGATAATGATGTGGCTATAAAAAAAATTACTGCTATGTTTAAAATAAAGCAATATAATGAATCAAAAAACTATATATTGGAATTATTAAAAAATAAAGAAACAGCAAAACTTTATGAATTACTTGGGCAAGCCGAACAAGAACTTAAAAATTATCAAAAAGCTTTAGATAGTTATTCAAAGTCGCTGGATTTACAAGAGAGTGCATCTGTATATTCTCAAAGAGGAGCTATTAATGAACTTCTTAATAATAATGAACAAGCATTGCAAGATTATACAGAAGCTATAGAATTAGAGAAAAAAACAAATGATTTTAAAGCTAAAAATAATTTAAAGATTCTTTATGCTAAAAGAGGGAATTTATATATAAAAACAGATAGATTAGATTTAGCAGAAGCAGATAAAGGTAATTTGAAAATTGTAACAGGCGAATACTTAAATGAAAGTGCAATTGCTGATTTTACAAGATCTTTAAATATAAAAGAGAATTTAGATATATATATTAGCAGAGGGAATTCAAAACTTAAAATCCAGGCTTATCAAGGTGCTATAGATGATTTTATGAAAGTTTTATCAATAACAGAATCAGCAGAGGCATATGCCGGTATAGGTCAAACAAATTTTTTTCTTGGAAACTATCAAGAATCTTTAAATAATTTAACAAAATCATTGGAATTGGAAAAAAATCCGGATGTATATATATTACGAGGTCAAACAAAAGAAATTATGAATGATGATGATGGCGCTATATTGGATTATACTGAAGCTATAAATCTTAATAAAAAAAGAGCGTATTATTTTGTAAGGTCAAATTTATATGAAAAAATAATGAGACTTGATTTAGCCCAAGCAGATAAAGGTAATATTAGATTTGTATTAGAAAATTACAAGGGAGCTATAGAGGATTATACAAAATCATTAGATATTCAAGAGAATGCATTTGTATATGCTTTAAGAGGACAGGCAAAAGAATTAATTGGTGACAATGATGGCGCTTTAAGTGACTATATAAAAGCTATCGAAATTGATAAAAAAGGAACATATTGCTATTTAAGAGATGAATTATATAAAAAGATTGGACAATCCAAGTTGCTTGAATTTGAACTAAAAAAAATTGAAAACTTACTTTTAGAAAGTAATCAGTAATAAAATAAAAATATAAATAAATTTCTATAACAATTTGCATATGTATATTTTAAATATATATATTTTAATTGATATTTCTTTCAATATTCAATATAATTTTCTGATATATAATAAGGAAAAAAACATTGACAAATAATAACAAATCAATTTTTATTTCTGCTGGTGATATTTCTGGTGATATTCATGCAGGAAATTTATCAAAATCAATAAAACTTTTATCACAAAACTGTAAGATATCTGCTATTGGTGGTAATGAATTAAAGAAAAATGTCGATGTTTTTATAGAAGACATTGTAAATGTAAATGCTTTTGGGTTTTTCCCTATAAAACAATATTTCTTTTTAAGAAAAGTTTTTAAAAGAGTAAAACAGTATTTAATTGAAAATAAAATTGAAAAAGTTATTTTAGTAGATTATTATGGGTTCAATATCCATCTTGCAGAACTTGCTAGTACATTGAAAATACCTGTTTATTACTATGTTACACCACAAATATGGGCATCGCGAAAATCCAGAATTACAAAAATTGCAAAATATGTAAAGATGGTTTTTCCTATATTGCCATTTGAGAAAGATATATATTCACAGGCAGGAGTAAATGCTGTTTTTGAAGGAAATCCTTTAATTGATATCGTTCCTTTGGTAGAAAAAGAAAAAGAATTAAAGAATCAAATAACAGTTGGTTTGTTTGCCGGAAGTAGAAAAAATACAATAAAAAGACATTTGCCAATAATAATTAATACTGTAAACATTTTAAGAGATAAAATAAATGCAAAATTTGTTTTATTTTCGCTTGAAAAAATAAATGAATGCATTCCTGAATATATTTCTGTAAAATATGGTGATGATTTTAATGAAAGGAAAAAAATAGATATTGCGATATGTCCATCAGGTACCGTAAGTCTTGAAAATGCTTTGATGGGAATACCTATGATTGTTATGTATAAATTATCTTGGGCAAATTATTTGCTGGCTAGACTTATAGTGAAAATAAAATATATTACATTAGCAAATATTTTAAGTAATAAAGAAATAGTTCCTGAATATATTCAACATAATGCAACACCAAAAAAAATATCCGGTGCATTACTTAATCAAATCAAACCAGAAAATTACCATAATACAAGAGTAGAATTATTGAAATTTAGACAACAGTTAGGGGATAATGGAGTTTGTGGCAGAGTAGCACAAAAAATATTGGGAGATAACAATGGATTATAAAAGACTTTTAAACTATATAAAGCCATACAAAGCAAGATTTATTTTAGCAATGGTATGTATGGGTATTTTTTCTGCCTTGACAGGTGCAACGATGTGGTTGGTAAAAAATTTATTTGATAAAATATTTATTGCAAAAGATATGAAAATGTTAACTTTAGTTGCTCTTTTAATACCTATATTTTTTGCTTTAAAAGGGATTGTTGATTATGGAAGGAGTTATCTTCTTAACTATATTGCACAAAATGTTGTTAAGACTATTAGAAACGAACTGTATGAAAAATTAATTTCCCTGTCACATAATTTTTATGTTAAAAATTCATCTTCAAGGATTATGTCCAGAATAACCAATGATATAAATGCTTTACAAGGAGCACTTTTAAGAGTTCCACCTAGTGTATTTAGAGATGGGTTGACTGTTATTGTTATGATTGGTGTTTTATTTTATTTACATTGGAAATTTGCATTTATCACGGTAGTTGTTATGCCTCTTGTTAGTTTGCCGCTTATACTATTTGCAAGAAAAATGAGAAAAGCTTCAAAAGAAGGGCAAGTACAAATGGCAGAAATATATTCTTCATTACAAGAAATGTTGAGTGGATTTTCTGTTATAAAAGCGTTTTGCCAAGAAAATCATGAAAAAGATAGATTTAAAGGAAACAATGAAAAATATTATGGTATTCAACAGAGATTAGTTAGAGTAGATGCTAGGTCAAGTCCTATAATGGAAGCTTTAGGTGCTTGTGGCGTTGCAATTGTTTTATGGTTCGGTGGTAAAGATGTTGTTAATGGTGTCTGGACATCTGGTGCATTTGTTGCTTTTTTAGGTGCCGTATTTTCAATGTATCAGCCATTAAAAAACTTTGCCCAAGTTAATTCAACAATACAACAAGCTGTTACAGCATCAGAGAGAATATTTGAAATTTTAGATGAAGAACCAACAATTGTTGATTCTTCTAATGCAATAGAAATGCCAAAATTTTCTAAAGATATTGTGTACAAAAATGTTTCATTTGATTATGGGGTTGGAAAACAAATTTTAAATAATATTAATGTTACAATACCTATTGGAAAAACTGTAGCTTTTGTCGGATCTTCCGGCTCAGGGAAAACAACAATTGCTAATTTGCTTTTAAGATTTTATGATGTTAAATCTGGTGAAATTTTAATTGATGGTAAAAATATTCAGGATTTTGAAATTAAGTCATTAAGATCACAGATTGGTGTTGTCTCTCAAGATGTTATGTTGTTTAATGATACGATAAAATATAATATAGCTTATGCAAAACTTGATGCAACTGACCAAGAAATAGAAGCTGTTGCTAAAGCAGCAAATGCTTATAATTTTATATCAAAAATGCCGGAGAAATACGATACTCTTGTTGGAGAAAGAGGGATGAAAGTTTCTGGTGGAGAAAAACAGAGGATTGCAATTGCAAGAGCAATGTTGAAAAATCCGCCAATATTAATTCTTGATGAAGCAACTTCAGCACTTGATAGTGAATCTGAAAAATTAGTACAAGAAGCTATTGAAAACTTAATGAAAAACAGAACAGTTGTTTTAATTGCACACAGGTTAGCAACTGTAAAAAATGCTGATAAAATAATAGTTATAGATAAAGGAAATATTGCCGAAGAAGGAACACATCAGGAATTATTAGCAAAAAATAATATATATGCAAAATTATATAATATGCAATAGGAAAAAATGATTAGAAAAAGTTTAGTCTCAGTTTGTATTTTGTTATTAGTGTCTAATATTGCTATTGCTAAAAAGCCTCCTACTATGTCAAATAGTTATAATGGTATGGGTTTAAGTGCTAGAAGTTTTGCAATGGCACAAACAGGTGTTGCAATGCCGGCAAATATAGAAGGCATATTTTATAACCCTGCTGCACTTGCCTATATTCAGGAAGAAAGAATTCAAGCAGAGGCATTATTTGTGGTGTCTAGAAAATCAGATTTATTAGAAGAAAATATAAATGCAGTTGATCCTATTGGTATTGGATTTCAATCTTTTGCTGTTGTTCAAAAGCAGGGAGCAGTATCTTGGAGGACTTTATCATCTAATGAAACAGATGTTTCAGATGGAAGTGATTGGTATAAAAAACAAGAAAACATTAAAGCTATAACTATTTCTGTCGGTAATCAAAGTGAAAATGGTACGGCAATGGGACTTAATATATCTTACTTATATGGAACTTTAGCAGAAAGTTCTTATATTTCAGGTACTCCATTTGCACAAACATCATCCGGAAATGGAGTTTCAATTGATATTGGTTTTATGACACCACTTACAAAACAAATATCATTTGGTGTTAATTTGGAAAATATTGTAGGTTTTATGTGGTGGGAAAATTATGATTTTGATCAATTACCTTTTGGAGTAAGAACAGGTTTTGGATATACTTCAAGAAATTTTAGTTTATTGCTTGATTTTGATAAAAAGTTTTATCGATTTGATGATTTAGAAGAAAATTTGATAGGTGTTGGTTTGGAACAATATTTAACAAGAGCTTTATGTATTAGATTAGGAGCTCAAGGAAGTTCTTTATCTGATAAAGATAAATTAAAATATACTTACGGTGTTGGGTTGGATGTATCAATGTTTTCGTTATCTGTTTCAGGAGAATCATATAAACTAGATGACGAAAGTATATTAAAATATTTAGTATCATTAAAGGTTTTAATTTAAAAAAATGATTGAAGAGTTAAAATCACTTGTTAAGGAATATTCTCCGGATGCAGATTTTGCTTTACTTGAAAAAGCATATAATTTCGCTGCAAATGCACATTATTGCCAAGTGAGAGCAAGCGGTGATCCTTATATCACACATTGCTATAATACTGCCAAAATTCTAACGGAACTTAAATTAGATGTCCCAACTTTATGTGGAGCTTTGCTACATGATGTTTTAGAAGACACATTGGTTGTTTCACAGGAACTGAAAGAAGAATTTGGTTCAGAAATTACTTTACTTGTTGAAGGTGTAACAAAAATAAATTCGTATAGATTTAGTGACCATATTACCGCTCAAGCAGAAAATTGGCGTAAAATGTTGCTAGCTGTTGTGAAAGACACAAGAGTTATTATCATAAAATTAGCTGATAGATTACATAATATGAGAACAATAAAATTTCTCCCGCCTGATAAGCAAAAAGAAATTTCACTGGAAACATTAACACTGTATACTCCTTTTGCACATAGATTAGGCATATATAAATGGAAAAGTGAACTGGAAGATTTAATTTTTGAAGTACTGCAACCAATTAAATATCATGAAATTAAAGCTAAATGGCAGGCAAGAACAGAAAATAATTTAAAAAATCTTGAGTCTGTTAAAAAACAAATTGAAGAAAAATTAATTCCTTTAAATATTAATTTTAGAGTTTCATCAAGACCAAAAAATCTTTATGGCATATATATAAAAATGCAAAGGCAAGAAAAACCTTTTTCTGCAATTGAAGATTTATTTGGTATGAGAATTATTACAGACACAGAAGAAAATTGTTATGCTATTTTGAGTGTTATTCAATCAGAATTTCAAGGTGTTGAGAATTCTTTTACAGATTATATTGTTGTTCCAAAAACAAATATGTATCAGTCATTGCATATGACATTAGTTTCTGATGAAGGTGTTATTGTTGAAATTCAGATAAGAACTGAAGATATGCATAGAAGAGCTGAATATGGTATTGCCGCACATTGGCGATATAAAGAAAATTTTGATAAAAATAATTCTAAAAATTCAAAACAAACTAATATGGAAGACCATTTAGAATTTATAAAACATATTTTAGAATCACAAAAAGATGTAAATGATTCAAATGAATTTTTAACAGCAATTAAAACTGAATGTAATTTCGATCAGATATATATATCAACCCCTAAAGGTGATGCAATTAAATTACCGGAAGGAGCTACAGCATTAGATTTTGCATATGCAGTTCATAGTGATATAGGTGATAAATGTATGGGTGTTAAAGTAAACGGAAAAATGGTTCAATTAGATTATAAACTTAAAACCGGTCAGATTTGTGAAGTCTTGGTAAGAAATAACATAAAACCGACAGAACATTGGTTGTCAATCGTAGTAACTGCTCAAGCCAAAAGCAGGATAAGAAAATATTTAAGAGAGCATACAAAAAAATAAGAGATGGTATAAAAAATGCCACCTCTTATTTTTTTAAATAAAATTTATATAGCTTTTTGTATTTTGCCAGAACGAATACAAGCCGTACAGACATATTCTTTTGTTTTTTTACCTTCAACTATAATTCTTAATTGTTGAAGATTTGGTCTAAATAATCTTTTGGTTGCCCTATTTGAATGACTAACTGTATTTCCAGAAGAAGACCCTTTACCACATACATAACATTTGTAAGACATTTTAAAATACCTCCGTTGTATCTATCCGCTAAATATACAAAATTATTATTATTTTTTCAAATCTAAAGGAATAGGTTATTATTATTAGTTGACTATTTTTTTACTTAATTATATAATTAAAATAATAAATATATTAACCAATTCTAAAAAATTTAGATTGAAGGTATCTTTCATGGTAGAAAATTTAAGCTCTAAATTAGAAAGTAAACAGGAAAAAACTGTAAATAAAGCAGGTTTACCTTTAGATTATGGGGATACAAAAATTACTGTTTTGCCAAGAGATCCAATATGTCTTTTTGCATACTGGTCAATTTCTAAACAAATATCAGAAAAAATAGAAAATCAGTTTGGTAAAAATGTTTTTAACGGTTCTAAATTAATAATAAGAGTTTATGACACTACCGATATTAGCTTTGACGGAAATAATGCTAATAGATATTTTGATATATTTGTTACTCCTGATTCAGATAGTTGGTATATAAATGTTGGAGAATTTAATCGTTGTTGGTGTGTAGATATTGGTTATTTGACAAATGATGGCAAGTTTATCCCTGTTGCCAGATCAAACAAAGTAGATATGCCTAGATATGGTGTTTCTAATGTTACTGATGAACAATGGGCAATGTTACAAGTTGAATTTGAAAAACTTTTGAAAATTTCAGGTGTAAATCAAATAGGAATGAGTTCTTTTGATATAGCAAAGCTTATGAGAGAAAGATGGGAAGAAATAGTTTCTATTTCGTTGCCAAGTTCTCATACCATGACAAGTTCTTTTAAAACTCATCCAAAACATCAAGAACGAATATATTCACATAATAAAGATTCATTTAAAAGTTTTTGGTTAAAAGCAGATACAGAAATAATAGTTTATGGAGCAACTGAACCTGATGCGCAATTGACATTAGACGGACAAAAAGTAAAATTATCTGCAGATGGTTCTTTTTCATTAAGATTTTATCTCCCAAATGGTGATCAAAATTATTCCATAGAAGCTACTTCTAATGATGGAACAATGAAAAAATCAATAACTTTTGAAATTAAGAAAAATACAAAATAAAATTGGGAATTCAAATGAATCATAAAGGTTATTGGTGCTTGCAATTACATGCACATTTACCGTTTGTTAGGCATCCTGATTATCCAGATTTTTTAGAAGAAGATTGGTTATATGAAGCCATAACTGAAACATATATACCTCTTTTAGATATATTTGAAAAATTTGTTAAAGATAATATTGATTTTGCTTTAACAATGACAATTACCCCTTCTCTAGCCAATATGTTGGCAGATTCGCTGCTACAATCAAGATATTATGCAAAATTAAATAAATTAATAGAATTATCCGAAAAAGAAGTTTTTCGTACAAAAAATTTACCTGAATTCCATCCGGTAGCATTAATGTATGAACAGAAACTTAAAACATGTAAATATATTTGGGAAAAATACCAAGGTAATATTTTAACAGGATTTAAAAATTTACAAGATTTAGGCAAAATTGAAATTATTACCTGTTGTGCAACTCATGGTTTTTTACCACTTTTAAATGATGAAACATCTATTAGGGCACAGATACGAATAGCTTGTCAAGATTATAAAAGACATTTTGGAAGAGAACCTAGAGGAATATGGCTAGCAGAATGTGCATATACATATGGTGTTGATAAGATATTAAAAGAAGAGGGTATAAAATTTTTCTTTTTAGAAGCACATGGAATTTTATATGGAACCCCTAGACCTAAATATGGTGTTTTTGCACCAATATATTGCCCTAGTGGTGTAGCGGTATTTAGTAGAGATATGGAAACTGCCCATCAGGTTTGGAGTGCAGAAAGTGGTTATCCGGGAGATCCTGATTACAGAGAATTTTACAGAGATTTAGCTTATGATTTGGATTATGAATATATAAAACCTTATTTGCATTCTGATGGCGTAAGAAGAAATATTGGTATTAAGTACCATAGAATAACAGGTAAAGTCGGCTTAAATGAGAAACAAGCATATAATCCTCAATGGGCAGAAAATAAAGCTAAGATGCATGCTGAAAATTTTGTATTCAATAGATGTAACCAAATAGACCATCTATCTGAAATTTTGGGAAAAGAACCATTAGTTGTTTCAATGTACGATGCAGAGCTTTTCGGCCATTGGTGGTTTGAAGGTCCAAATTTCATAAATCATTTATTTAGGCATATACATAATGGTCAAAATACTTTTAAACCAATTACTCCTATTCAATATCTTGAAAAATTTCCGACAAACCAAGTTTTAACTCCGTGTCCATCTTCTTGGGGGGACAAAGGTTATTATGAGGTATGGTTAAATCCTAAAAATGATTGGATATATAAACATTTACATATGGCATCAAGTAGGATGTCAGAGATTGCAATGGCAAATAAAAATGCAAGTGGTTTGCAGCTGAGAGCTTTAAATCAAGCAACAAGAGAGTTGCTTTTAGCTCAATCTTCCGACTGGGCATTTATAATGACAACAGGAACTATGGTAGAATATGCAGAAAAAAGGACTAAAGAACATATATATAATTTTACAACATTGTATGAACAGATTAAAAATAATAATATTAATGAAAGTTTTCTTTCTAATTTAGAGTATATAAATAATATTTTTCCAAATATGGATTATAAAGTTTTTATAAAATATTAAGGATTATTAGGTAATGTCAATGATTCATATAGCTTTTCTAATTTCAATTTTAATTATAATTATTCTTGTAGTTTTGTTATTTCTACAGAAGAAAAAATATAAATTTAATAATAATAAGTTGCAGCAACAAAATAAAGTAATTGAAGGCAAATTGCAATTTCATACAATGGATATTGACAATTTAATAATGATGTTGGCAAGTATTCATGAATTTGGTTTAACAGCAACCGGATTAGTTTCAAAAGAAGAACTTACTCAGGCAGTTGTTGATACAGCATGTAGTTTAATTCATTCTGATTTAGCTTCATTGATGTTATTAAATTCAAATAATGAACTAAATATTATATCTTCAAAAGGTTTATCTTCTAAAATAGTTGAGGGAACTAAAATTAAAGTAGGTGAAGGAATAGCGGGAAGAGTTGTAAGTACAGGCAAACACATATTTGTTGAAAACATAGAAACAGATATCAGATTTTTAAGACCTAATGATGCAGAACGATATATTTCAAAATCATTTATATCTGTACCATTAAGAGTAAAAAATAAAGTTATTGGTGTATTAAATATTAATTCTCCAAAAGTGAAAAAGCAATTTGATGACAGAGATGTTAAACTTCTGACAATTTTAGCTGATCAAGCTGCAATGACACTTGATAATATGGAATTGTTTAATAATTTACAGTCATTTTATTTTGAAATGGTACAAACTCTAGCAAGAACAATAGATGCTAAAGATTCATATACTTATGATCACGCTGATAGAGCAGGTAAATATGCCAAAGCAATTGCAAAAAAAATGAATCTTCCATATACAATAGTTAGACATGTTGAATATGCTGCATTAATGCATGATATTGGTAAAATAGGTATAGCAGATCATATTTTATTAAAACCAGGTAAATTAAGTGACGAGGAACAAGAAGTAATAAGAAAACATCCGTCTATTGGTCATAGAATTATAGCTCCGGTTCAATTTTTAACGCCGGTAGCTCCAATGGTCTTATATCATCAGGAATGGTTTGACGGCAGTGGTTATCCTGAAGGGTTGTCAGGGGAAGAAATACCATTAGGAGCAAGGATAGTTGCTGTTATAGATGCTTATGATGCCATTACATCAAATAGACCATACAGAAAAGCATTAACACAGAAAATTGCTATAAATGAATTGAAAAAAGGTGCAGGCAAACAGTTCGATCCAAAAATAGTAGATATTTTTATAAATATTTTAAGTCAAGAAATCTATAACTAGTATGAATAAAGGTACATTGTTTATAGTTCCAACTCCTATAGGAAATCTAGAGGATATAACTTTGCGGGCTATAAGAATTTTACAAGAGTCAGATGTTATTGTATGTGAAGATACAAGACAAACATTAAAACTATTATCTCATCTTAAAATATCAAAACAATTAATAAGTTTTTACACACAAAATCAATTAAAAAGAATTCCTCAAATAATATCAGCGTTGGAAAACGGTAAAAATATTTCTTTGGTATCAGATTGCGGAACACCTGCAATATCTGATCCGGGATATTATTTAGTAAAAGAAGCATTAAGTCATGGTATTAATGTTATTCCTTTACCGGGGCCTTGTGCATTGGTAACAGGATTGGTTGGGTCAGGACTTCCAACAGACTCTTTTGTTTTTCTTGGTTTTTTAAGAAAAAAAACCGGCAAAATGAAAAAAGAACTTATGCAGGCTGCTCAAACAGAAAAAACTATAATATTTTATGAATCTCCTCATAGAATTATAAAAACTATTGAAGTGTGTAAAGAAGTTTTTGGTGAAAATACAAATATTGTTTTAGCAAGAGAATTAACAAAAAAATTCGAAGAATTTATCAGAGGTTCTATAGGTGAAGTTATTAATGAAATGAAAACTAGAGAAATTAAGGGAGAATTTGTTATAATTATTTCTCAAAATAGCAAAAATATTGATAGTACAGAAGAAGAGGAGTTTGTATGATACGAGTTGGAATTATTGGTATAACAGGTTATACCGGTGAAGAATTAATAAGGATTTTGTCAAAACATACAGGTGTAAAATTGACTGTTCTTGCAGGTAGAGCAGGTTCACAATTAAGAGACTTAAAAGATATTTATCCTAAATATGCAGATTTAAATTTAAAATGTGAACCATTAAATGTTGATAAAATAAAAAATGAAACAGATGTTGTTTTTTTAGCATTACCACATGCTGTTGCTTTTGCGGTTGTTCCTTTATTATTAAAAGCAGGCAAAAAAGTTATTGATTTATCTGCTGATTTCAGACTTAAAGATGCTGACACTTATGAGAAATGGTATAAAGTAAACCATACTGGCAAAGAATTTATTAAAGATGCAGTTTATGGTTTGGTAGAATTAAATTTAGATAAAATAAAAGAAGCTAAACTTATTGCAAATCCTGGATGTTACCCAACAACTATTCTTCTAGGTTCAGCCCCTGCTATAAAAAATGATTTAGTTAAATCCGATGATATTATTGTAGATTCAAAAAGCGGTGTTTCTGGTTCAGGGAGAAAAAATGTAGTTAAATATTACGAAACTGAACACCCAACTTTAAGGGCTTATAATATTGCAGGAAAACACAGACATATACCTGAGATAGAACAAGAACTTTCAATCTTGTTTAATAAGAAAGTTACAATAACTTTTACTCCTCAGATTATTCCACTTGAAAGAGGAATGTTGTCTACAATTTATTTTAATTTGAATAATGTCATGACGACATCGCAGATTATAGATGTTTATAAAAATTTTTATAAAGGTAAAAATTTTGTTAGAGTTCTTGATGAGGGAATATTGCCTTCAATTAAAAATGTTGCAAATACAAATTTTTGCGAAATCGGGCTTTCTGTCGATACAAGAACAAATAAATTAATAGTTGTGTCGGCGATTGATAATTTGGTCAAAGGAGCATCAGGACAGGCAGTCCAAAATATGAACCTGATGTTCGGATTAGATGAAACAGAAGGATTAAAGGAGATAAAATAATGTTACCTAAAGGTTTTAGCTGTAACGGAATGCACAGCGGAATTGCAAAGGATAAAAATAAAAAAGATTTAGCATTATTTTTTTCATCTTCTCCTGCAACTGTTGCTGGAATGTTTACCGGTAGTTTAGTAAAAGCTGCCCCTGTTTTAGTTGATATGAGTAAATTGAAAAAATATAAAGATTTTCAGGCTATAATTGCTAATTCCGGCTGTGCTAATGCATGTACCGGTCAAAGAGGTAAAAAAGATGCAGAACATATAAGCAAAGAAACAGCGAATAATCTTAATATTTCTACGAATTCTGTTTTAGTTGCTTCTACAGGGGTGATTGGTAATTTTTTGCCTGTAGATAAAATGGTAAAAGCTTTACCGGCATTAATAAAAATTATTTCTAAAAAAGATGAAAAATCAGCTGTCGGATCAATTATGACAACAGATTCTTTTGCAAAAATTGCCTCAAAAAAAATAAAAGTTGCAAAAGGTGAAATTATTGTTTGGGGTTGTGCAAAAGGTGCAGGAATGATACATCCGGATTTAAAGGGCTTGCATGCAACGATGTTATCTTTTATTTTAACTGATGCACAAATAGAACAAAAACAATTACAGAAAATAACCGATACTGCTATTCAGCAGTCATTTAACTGTATATCTGTTGATGGTGACACATCAACAAACGATACTGTTTTGGTTATGGCTAATGGACAAAGTAATACCGGTAAATTAAGTAAGCAAGATACCGATAATTTTCAAGAAGCAATAAATGAAGTTACTTTAAAACTTGCAAAAATGATTGCCAAAGATGGTGAAGGTGCTACAAAAATGATTGAAATATCAGTTATAAATACAAAAAAGCATGAAGATGCTGAAAAGATAGCATCAACAATAGCCACATCTCCATTAGTTAAAACAGCTTTTTTTGGTTCAGATGCAAATTGGGGAAGGATATTAGCAGCAATTGGAAGATCCGGAATTAATATAAATCCGGATAAAGTTGATATTTATATAGGTAATATTATTACTGCAAAGGATGGTATGGCTATAGAATTTAACGAAAAAAAAGCAAAAGCTTTACTTAATAAAAAAGAATGTAAAATTACTATAGATTTAAAATCAGGCAAACAATGGGCAAGATATTATACCTGTGATTTTTCATATGACTATGTGAAGGTTAATGGCTCATACAGAAGCTGATAAATATATTATTTAAATTTTAAAAAAAACAGATGTTTATAATATCTGCTTTTCTTTAATTTATATTAAAATTATTAATTGTTTAACGGAGAAAGAGATGAGTCATTTGATTGATTTTGATTCTTTGCCTTGGATCGAACCTGCAAAAGGTGTACGGTTTAAATCTATGACTAACGGCAATCAACGCATCAGGCTTACAGAGTTTTCATATGGTTTAGTTGAACCTGATTGGTGCTTGAAAGGTCATGCCGGATATGTAATTGATGGTAAATTTTCAATAGATTACTCAGGAAAAATATAACATTATA